>Ga0310691_10001228_pt1 | contig 40451 bp, 25 predicted proteins | sample 176DNAGHGlowgp2_FD_203887 | JGI IMG/M metagenome (GOLD analysis project Ga0310691, IMG submission 203887) | Sheep rumen microbial communities from Palmerston North, Manawatu-Wanganui, New Zealand - 1766 DNA GHGlow gp2 (v2) (version 2) | ecosystem: Host-associated > Mammals > Digestive system >... | reverse complement strand
TCGTCCCAATCGGAGAGGCCGTCGCCGTCGCTGTCCGCGTTCGGGTCGAGTCCGGACGTGTTCCTCCATTCGAGCGCGAACCGCGCCGGCGTGCGGAGGGCACCGTTCGTGCAGAGCAGGTCCGCGATGCTCTGCGGCTCGCCCGGAGGGCTCGCCCCACCATTGACGCGCCAGACCGGTGCGAAGAGACTTCCCCACCCGGCTCCGCCGGGAGCCCCCTCGGGGAGGGGGCCGAAGTAGAGCGCGTTCACGGCGCTCGTCCCCGCCTGCGCGCCGATGACGAAGTTCGTCGCGGGCGGGTCGAGCGCGTCGGCGAAGTCGTAGCGGTAGGTGAAGTCGCCGTTCGGCCTCAGCTCCGCCTGGACCGTCGCGCGGCGGTCGGGAAGGCGGTCGAGGGCGACGTTCTCCCACGCGAGCAGGAGGCCGCCGCCGGGCGTCGGGGCGTGCCAGAAGCGCGACGGCGCCGCGTTCGTCTCGTTCGCCGCCGGCAGGATCCCGAGCGGCGCGCGGAAGGGCACGAGCGCCGCCTCCAGGTGGGGCGAGGCGTCCCCGCCGAGCCGCTGCGCCAGCCCCGTCTCAAGGTGGGGCGAGCGCTCCGAGCGAGCCGCAGAGTCCGGCAGCGCCGCCCCGATCGGCGGATGCCTCGCGCTCTCGAACGACAGCGCGCCCGACGCGCTTGCGTAGACGCGGCGCACCGGATTCGTCCCGAGCGCGAAGAACGGCTTCTCGCATTCGATCCAGATTCCGTCCTCCGACGCCCCGCGCAGCCGCCACGCCGCCGCCTCGACCGAATTCGTCGGCTCCGCCCGCAGCGCGACGCCCTCCGTCCGCACCTCGATGAGCCCGAACGCCGGCTCCGGCGGCGGCGCGGGCAGAACGGGGTTTCCGGCGCGGAGCCCGCCGCCGTTCCCATCGCCCGGCTTCGTGCCGCCGATCGCGACGACCGCAACGAGCAGCGCGAGCGCGGCGGCCTGCGCGAGGGGACCGCGACGGCGCAGGCGCTCCAGCACCTCCCGCCCCTGCGGCGATCGCGCCGCCATCCGCGCGAGCCCGAAGAGCCCGAAGCCGCACCACGTGGCGGCCAGGGCGACGGCGAAGATCTGGACGGAAGCGTCGGTCATCGAATCGGCAAGGCGCGGCGCTCCGCATCCCTCGCGGAAGCGCGCCTCGAATGTTTGTCATTCTATACTCAAAACGCTTCTGTTATTCTCGTCCAGTGTTAAGTGGAGATTATTCTACTGGTTCGAATATTAATTCTGATATTGTTTTAGCAATTTCTTCCCTTTGCCAATACACCGTGTGTGCATTAATATACTTTTCGCCAGAACAAATCGCCGATTCGTTCTTAACATCGGGGAATCTACTTTCAGGCAACTTTTTCTTAAGTGGAACCGGGTCTTGTTCATCGAAAAAATTGTACCAAGCGATGTCTCCGATTCGAAAGGGCTGATCATCAACTTCTTTATCGGCCACACGAAGGTCCGTTACCCAAGCCAACGGGGATCCCATCGTGATAAATGCCTTAATGGGGAAATGATCTCCATTTTCAGCCAGCGATTCACGTATCACATCATATGCTATTACTGAACCAAGGCTGTGCCCAATCAAGACAACACCTTCGTCCGAAATTGTCAAGGCCTTTTGAATCGATTCCTTTACTATGTCCCGAATCTTTTTTCCTTTTGGCTCTCCCAGATACATTGGCAAATCCAAAACCAAATCCAACGCCCGCGTGGTTCTTTCGATGAACCACGGCGTTAAGAGTTGTCGTGTCAGCCAGCGAATCCATATGCAAGCCTTACAAGCCATGCAATTGGCTTTTTTCAATTCAGAATCACGCCAATAGCGGGTTTTGTCATAGATGTTTGTCAGCTGTAACACAGTATCCTGTATCTTATCATCCAAGGCATTGTTGACAGATTCCCAAACGGACTCAATCCAGTATTGATCGCAAATCAACGGGTCAGGTATAACCTGTTTTGCCAATGCACTGGAGAATCCGGCTTGTTGTCCACCGGATTTGTCGCTAATCCCATGGACAACAACTACCGCGTATCTGGGACACTTCATCTCGCTATTCTCCTTGTCCGATGGTTGTTAGTTCGCGCTCTGGAAGGGCCGTGGCGACATACTCAAATATGGTTTTTGTTTTGCGGGGCACACCTAGTTTACGCAACCGGTTTTCAATGATGAAGGCCGATGGCATGATGACACCTTGATCCATCCGAGTTCCTGGGGGGAGCTCAAGGGCGGTTAACACCGATTCCGCAGAAATCGTCTTGGCGAAAGCCAGCACTTCGTTCTTCATCTCAGGCAAATATAGATCCAGTGCATTCTCCAAAACCTCCATTGGCGAATAGAACGGAATTGGCAGACAGTCAAGCCCGATCAGACCATCTCTGGCATAGCCGTTGACACGAGACATCCAATTGGTTTCAAATGACGCTTGGACACCGAGTCCCGACACCACCTTTCGTGTGAGCGGAAAACAAAGGGACAAGGACAAAACAAGCGTCGACCATTGCACGCAGTTCATCTTGAAAGTAACTGGCGGACTTGGGTCTCTCGGCGAGTGATTTATAAATTTTCTGGCAATAACGGCAAGATTTCCCATGTCGGAAAAATCCACCGGGTCCATATTAAGGGAAAATCCATTCGGAAAATTCACCGGGCGGACAATCTCCTTCCACCTTCGAACTTCTTTCTTCAAGGACAGTTCGCGTTGGAAGTCCACATCATACTCCTTGAGCGAAATCCGATAAATGCCAAGGGCGGCGTTGTCTGTGCGGTCATGGAACAAGCGGCAATCTGTCGGGACGATCGGATTTTTCGCGTCCCAAAGCGATATGTGCCTTGCACGCTCTTCCTCCCGATAGCACAGTTCAGCGTGCGACGCCCGACCTTTCAAAAGCGGCAGCAACGCATCCTTGCTCAAGCTGATATTGATCTGTTTTGGTTCCCGAATATAAGCAAGCAAGTCTCCGTCGGAAACAACCTCGTCTGCAATCCGGCTCTGAGGTCCGTAGGGGATCAGGTTAACGACACTTTGTTTACCGTCATTCATCCCGGCAGCATCGATCACACGACGGTGATGACCATTCAAGACCACTTCTGATGTCCAAAACGATGTGCTGAAGGCTCGGCAACTAGATGTCGGCTTGTAGTTGCCCACATACTGAATGTCAGGTTTCTCCGTATCCATCTTGTTGTCCTGTTTGTTGACTGTTCTCGTGTACCAATCACTGGTTCCATGGTCTTCGAAACGATTATGCCGTTCTGATTTCAACAACCATGACAATTCTTATGAAAGGAAACATTCTCATTCTCTCCACCATTGTATGTGGAAATGGAGAAAGATTGGGAAGTAATCGGGACGGTGAGAGCATCTGGAAGCGAAAATGTGGCCATGGGGCTCTTTCGCGCATGGGGGGCGCGATGGAGAAGAATCTACCACGAAACCGGGGATGCCGAATGCAACATTTATGCAACAAATTTTGACTTGACAAATGGAGAAATGTGTGCTGGGTCCGACATCGCCGTCCAAGCGCATGCCAATACGAGCCGAACACACGCTCGTTCGTTCCGTCGGTAAATTCCGATCCGTGGGGACAACCTCCTCGCCCCCTTGAGTTCACATTCCTGCCGGATTGTCAAGATGTAATTTGTTGCATAAATGTTGCGATCGTTCTCCCCGCCTTCATGATATCTTCTTTTCCGTGGCGCCCGTCCGGCGCAAGAGACAGCGAAACCATCCGTCCCAACTTGAAAGAAGGTGCAAATGAAACGACTGGCGTTCTTGATTGGGGGCACCTATCGTGCCTCCGCGAACCGGTTGTCCAGCGTGGAGGAGGACATTCGAGCATGGAGGAAATTCCTGACTTCGCCGTGCGGCGGTTCTTGGACGAACGGCGAGATCGTCGATCTGTCCGGAAAAGCCAGAAACGTGATCGCCACGGAGATCAGGAGGGGCGGCGACGCCGACTATTCTCTCGTCTGCTTTTCCGGGCGTGGGCGCCTTGTGAAGGATCGCTTCGGCTTTTCCACCACGAAGCTTTTCGTCAACGACCGGGATGAAATGATGGAGGACGAATGCAACCCCGGAAGTCCATGGTGCACGATGGTCTTCGACTGCAGCCTCAAACGCCTCGCCAAGGAAAAGGCCGCCTTATCGGGCAAAATGCCTGGCGTGTCTTTCCCAGAGGATGCACGAGTCCGCTTTGAAGAAGAGTTGCTGAAATGCGAGACGGGTCTTGTGGTTGCGTGTTTCGCAGATGCCGGCGGAACCACGGCGAACAAACGGTCGTTTTCTCAAGCGTTGCTTTCCGTCGTGCGGAAACGAGAAAGCTATTCCGACGGCGTCCTTCGAATCGATCAAGCCGTCCGTCTGGCCGGAAATGCAATGCCGAAACGACACGCTCCGGTCTACGAGGGCGGCAGCCGTGTCCGCCATTTTCCGTTTGCGCTCCTGCCGAAGGACCGACCTTCCGCAAGAAACTCGATCTGAGGTTCTGTCGACTATTGAATCCGGCAAAAGCGCTCGGAGGGCGCTCAATCCCCGTCGGAAACGGCCCTTGCGTCCGCTTCGAAGAGGACAAAGTTCCGACCGGCGACACCGAAACGATGCGGCTCGTGCGAAAACGCGTTCCGGACGGCGAGATCCTTCCGTTCCCTTCCGTCCGCGAAAACGCGTGCGGTGCCGTTCTCCACACGGAGCTCGAAGCGAACGGCTCCGCTTTCGTCGGGCGTAAGAGCAATCCGTTTCCCGTCGAAGTCAAACGCTTCGTTTCCGTTTTTATCGGGATCGACCCGCCGGATGCGGCCCCATCCGAGCGTCCATCCCTCCGCCGACCGTTCCGCCAAAAGCGACCGGACGGGTTCCTTGGCTCCGAAATCCGCATCGATGGCAAGATGGAGCCGGACGCAGGGGTCGTTCGTGGCGGCCGGGCGCAGGGCGACGCCGAGGGCGAACGACGCGGGCAGGACGGGAAATGCCGTCCGCATCTCCCCGGAGGTTGGCCCCGCCGTCCATCCTTCTTTGCCGAAGGAGACCCGGACGTCCCAGCTCTGCCAGAACATCCGTCGTCCGCTCGCCGCGCTCTCCGGGACGAGGGAGTAGGACACGCCTGTCTTCGACGACAGTTCGGCTCCGATCATCGTCGCGGCCCCGGATGAGAAACTCCGCTCCCAGGGATTCGACGACCCGTCTCGCGCAATTGCCTCCAGCGCCGCCTTCGCCCCCGCCGGGTCCTTTCCGGAGCGCCAGTCGCGCATCGCCGCGACGACGCTCCTGCCGTGCCGGGAGTCGATTCCGTTGACGAACCCCGCCGCAAACAGGAACATCGGATGGTCCTCGTCGAAGTTCACGGCGGGGAAGTAATACGGCGGGCATTGCCGCAGATATCGGTCGCATGCCTCTTCGAGCCCCGCGTCGTCGTTCGCCCAGCACGGCCAGATCTTCAGATAGAGAGCATCGACGCGGACGCGGGAGGACGCGCCCGGGTCTTCGAGGATCGCGTCTGCGATGCGGCTTGCCCGCGCCAGCGTCTCCGCCCCGCGGAACGCCTCCTCCCATCGATCGCCCAGTTCGCTCGCCGCCGCGAACCGCGCAACGGCCCAGAACGCCGGGACACCCGTGTCGAAGCGTCCCGTTTCGTAGCACTCGTCCCCGAAGGCGAGCATCGCCTCGACGCTTCCGCCCCATCGCGGACGGAGCCCCCAGAGCATTTGCTCCCGGACGCCGGGGCAGTCGAACTCCCGCCGCACCGTCTCGTCGAACCATCTCCGAGCCTCCGTCGGATCGCCGTGCAGGACGCCGACCATCTGCCAGGGCCCCTCGGGAAAGCCCGGTTCGATCTCCGACGCCCGTGCGAAATGCCCCCGGGCCCGCTCGAGTTCCCGTCCGAATGCGCTCTGGGGATCCCCCGTGGAGTCGGGGTCCCTTTCGGCGGCCCTCCACGCATTCCGGCGCGCCGCCGCGCCGAGCATCATTTCGCGAAGCCAGGCGTTGGTCGCGGCCCCGGCCTCTTTCTTCACGGACTTGCCCCAGATCGAGTCCGTGAGCGCCTCGTCGCTCCAGGACGCTCCGTTCCGGCGGAGCCACCAGAGGACGCGGGCGTTCTCTCCGTCCCAGCCGCGCGAAGAGGCGAGCGCGGCGAATGCGTCCGACTCCTCCTTCGCCGTTTCCTCGGTTCCGGACCGCATGTCCAGATCCCGCAATAGCAGGAAGCGCGCGGCCGGCGTTGTGTGCGCGTGGGATTGCGACGCGCGGACGGCATCGCGCATTTCGCGGGCCCCCTCTCCGTCCGGATTCCGAAGTTCCTTCTCGAACCGCAGTCGCGCGGCAAGGTAGCATACGGCGGGCCACTCGCACCCGCCCCCTTTCGCCAAGACCGCGCGGGATAGCGTCCTCTCGTCCGTCCGGAACTCTCCGCGCGCAGTCTGCTCCAGCCAACCTCGGACAGCCTCCAGTGCGTCCGTGCGCCACGAGGCGTCTCGGGCGGCCTCGTCCCGTTCCAGCGGCTCGACCGCCTCCCGGAGCAGGAACGGGAGATAGACGTCGCGCACGAAACGCTCGTGGAGCGATGCGGATTCCGTGCGCCCGGATTCGGCCTGTGCCGCCGTTGGCGCGGCGCCGTCTCCCGTCGACTCCCGGGAGACGTCCGCCGCGCGCACGGCGACGCACGCAGCCAGGACACAGACAAGGGCTGCGGCCGGTTGGATTCCTAGGAGAATTGTCGTTCTTTTCATCGTCCCGCCTCCTCAGTCCGCGATATAGAGAAGATGCCGCCGGTTGGGCCGGCCCTCGCCCGGATTCGCCTCCGCGAGATGATCCCGGAGGTTCCATTCCGTCTCCGGCGGCGGCGCTTCGTCCGTCCGTTCGAATGTCGGAAGCCCGGATCCGGCCCCGTTTGCGGCAAGGAGGCTCTCCGCTTCGCCTTTCGGGGGGGCTTCCGGGGGCGGAGCCGCGGTCTGCCAGGGACGGAGGAGCAGCGCCGCTCCCGTTCCCGCCGCGACGAGGAGCAGACCCAGGGCCGACGCCGACCTCCGAACCATATGAGCCCTTCCCGGTTCCCCGTCCTTCCGCGCCGAAAGGTCCGGCCGGAACCGGTAGCCCCGTCCGTGGACCGTCTCGACGCATTCGGCGGCATCGCCCAGCTTGCGCCGGATGGCCGCCACCATCGCGTCCGCGACCCTCGAGACCTTCGCGTCCCGGCATCGGATTCCGGACGAGAGCTGCCCGCGGGAGAAGAGCCGTCCGGGGCGGGCGGCCAGCTTCGACATAAGCATCGCCTCGCCTTCCGTCAGCGCGATCTGCCTTCCTCCGATCCGTGTTTCTCCGGTCTTCGGATCGATCGAGACGCAATTCGCATTCCAGAGGAATCCTTCCCGGCGGACCGTCTCGATGCACGCGCCGACGGGACCGAGATGCCTGCGGAGCCGCGCGACCATCGCGTCGACCGCGTGCTCCTGCACATTGCCCCGGGACTTCCCGTGCATGGCCTCCAGCAGCCCTCGGCGGGACCAGACGATGTTCGGCCGCGACCGCAGGACGTCGAGCAGCATCGCCTCCGTGCGGGGCAGGCCGGCATCGTCGAATTCTCCACTGGATGAACCCATTCCTTCCATGCCTTCCAGTATTGCAGAAAACAGCGTGCGAGACAACCTTTTTCGGCCGTCTTTGCAAATTTGTGACGGTTTTCCTGAAAACCATTGAAAATGCCCGAAAAACCGCATCTTTCTCTTTCAATTGCAAACGTCCGTCAAATCGTTGGCCGGGGTCTTGTTTTCTTCCCTCGTTTTGATATGTTTATGCACGTCGTCAAGACGAAAGGAATCCAATGAAACCGCTCGCGCTCGCCCCCATTGTTCTAGCTTCCCTCGCCGCACTGGCGATGGATCCGCCCGCATCCGACTACGGCACCGCCCGCGAGGCGATGGCCGCGTTCGAGAAGGCCGATCCGGTCACGAAGCTCGACTGCTTCCACTACATGGCCGCGAAGGCGCTCAAGACGCCCGGCCGCGACCTCTGGGAGCCGGCGTCCTGCCTTGGCCGGATGGCGTCCGACCTCGGCAAGGAGGACGAGTTCGAGGCGTTCGCCGCGGAGCAGATCGCGGCGAAGGACGCGGAGTGGGCCGCCGCCTTCTCCGGCGCCGTCGCCGACTGGCAGGCCGAGCGCGGCGCGTTCGACAAGGCGGCCGTGCTCCTCGCGGCCGTCGTGGACGGCGCGAACCGCTTCGCCGAGCCGCAGCGGCAGGCAGCCGCATCCCGCGCCGCGACGATCCTCGCGCAGAAAAAGGACGCCCCGGAGGAGGCCGTCTCCTACCTCGCCGGGCTCCTCGAATCGACCTTCTCCACGAACGCCTCGCCCGTCGCGTTCTGCGCCCTCGCCTCGCAGGCGGCCGACCTCTGCCGCACGCGGCTCGGCAAACCGGCCGAGGCCGAGGCGCTCTCGCGCCGCATCCTCGCGGTCGGCCCCGACGCATCGGTCCGCGACTTCTGCCAGGCCGCCGACCGCCTCGCCTCGATCCTCTCCGACCGCGGCGACGCGGCGGGGGCGGCGGACGCGATCCTCGCCGCCATCGACCGCTCCGTGCTTCAGCAGGGCGGCGCTGGCCGCCGGCTCGTCGACCTGGGCGCCTCCGCCGAGCAGCTCGAGAAGGGCGTCGCGCTCCTCCGCGCCCGGATGGCCGAGCCACCGAAGAGCGCCGACGAGTTCCGCGGCCGCGCCGAACGCGTCCAGCCCGAACTCGTCACGCTCGTCCTCGCCCTCGGCCGCCCCGAGGAGGCGTTCGCCGAAGCGCGGGTCCTCGCGTTCCTTGCCTCCGACCAGGCCTATCCCGGCGCCGCCGAACAGGTTGCCCGGGTCCTGAAGGCGCTCGACGGCAACCTCGGCCGCGCCAACGACTGGCTCGCCTTCCAGTCCACCGCCGTCACCAACGCCGCCGATGCCCCCGCCCCGGTCCTTCTCTCGATCCCCGCCGCGGCCGATGCCGTTCGCGCCGCCGCGGCCAGGGCGCTCGCCGGCGAGCCCGTCCCCGGCGACTGGACCGCGCGCCTCGCCCGCGCGCGCTACCTGCTCTGGCTCGACCGGCCCGCCGAGGCGACCGAGATGGCGGCATCCGCCTTCGCCGTTTGTCCGCTCGTGGACGCCGATCTGCAGACCTGCGCGACCGCCATCACGCGTCCGATGCTCGTCGCCACCCGCGACGAACCCGCCGCCAAGGCCATCGTCGACTGGCTTCTCGCCGGCTCTGGCGAAAGCCCGTTCCCCGCGCTCCGCAAGCGTCTTGCCTATCCGTCCGCCGCGGCGGCCGCGACCCCGGAGGAGTGATCCGTGCGAAACGCCGCTCTCGGTATCGCCGTCGGGACGGGGCTCGCCGCGCTTGCGGCCGCCCCGCCCGTCGCTCGCGGCGAATCGGAGTTTCCGCTCGGACGCATCCGCGATTCCGTCGTCTCGGTCGTCGCCGCCCCCGCCGTGGCGGATCGACCGGAGGCCGCCGTCCGCCGACTTCCCGCTCCCGCGACGACTTCGGCGCCGATGGAATCCCGCCGGATCGCCGCGCCGACGGCGGACCTTCGGTCGGCTGCACGGTTCGGCCTGTCCCGAGCGCCCGTCGAAACGCCTCCGCGCACGGGCATCGGGCCGCGCCCCTTGGTCGGGAGCGCTGCGACCGCCCTGCCGCCCGCACGCGGCATCGCATCTCGCCGCAGTCTTCGAGATCCTTCCGTCCCGGCGCCATCCGGCGCGCCGCGCCGCGCGTCCGATGTCGCGGGCATCCGGGAGCGAGTGCGCGCCGCCCTCGCGTATCCGCCCGCCTCCCGCCCGCCGGTCGACGAGCGGCGCGTCATCGTCCTTCTCGGCGGGCTTCCCGCGGATCGCGCCGACCAGATCGCCGCGCTTCTCGCCTACGAGGCGATGCAGGAGGGCGCCGAGAATCCGACCGACCCCCGTTGGCGGCCGTTCCTCGCGCAGCTTGTCGCGCATCCGCCGCGCGACATCGACGCGGACGCGGTCTACCAGCTCCTGCTCGCCGGCTTCGAGGGCGTGGACGACGACGCCCGGATGCGCCTCGCGGAGGCGTGGGCCGCGCGCCACGACGGCGGCCGCTACGCCGGCGACATCGCCTACGCCTCGCTCCGGGCCGTCTTCAACGCCGGCGACTACCGCGGCGTCTACCGCCGCGCCGAGGCCGTCGCCGCCGCGCACCCGGGCTTCGCCGTCCGCGCCAGGCTCCTCTCCGTCCTCGCCGACGGCTACGAGCTGGAGAACGCCCGCGCCAAGGCGACACTGGAGGCGCTCAAGGCCGGCTATGCCGATTCGCCGGAGTATCCGGAGATCCTCTACATGGAGGCGTGGCTCGCCCTCGAGACCTTCCGCGAGGGCGAGGCCAAGGCCATCCTCCACCGCATCCTCCGCGACCACCCCGCATCCGCCGCCGCCCGCAAGGCGGCGCAAATCCTGGAGGCGCTCTAACCTCTACCCTCTAACCTCTACCCTCTAACCTCCAACCTCTCATCTACCCATGAAATTCTCCCGTCTCCTCCTGTCTCTCCTCGCCGCGCCCTTCGCGCTGTTCGCGCTCGCGCAGTCCGGCGGCTCGCCCTCCGTCGACGCCGACGGCGACGGTCTCCTCGACGCCTGGGAGACCGCCCACGGCCTCGATCCCGCCTCCGGCCTCCTTCCGTCCCTGGAGGCGTGGTATCGCTTCGAGGAAGCATCTGGGACGAACCTCGTCGACCGCTCCGCCGCCGGACACGACGCCGCGATCCTCGACACGAACCGCGTCCTCCGTGTTTCCGGCGCCCCGCTCGGCGGCGCGCTCCGATTCGACGACTCCGCCGCGCCCTCCGCCGCGCCGGGCGGCATCGCCGCCGCGCCCGGCCCGTTCGTGGCCGACGAGGCCTTCACCGCGGCCGCGTGGATCCGCGCCGACGCCTTCGCGCCCTACGCGCCGATCCTCTCGCGCACGTCCGACGCCGACACGTGGCCCGACGGCTTCGTCCTCTACGCGACGGCGGACGGCGCGCCCGGCGCCAGCCTCGGAGCCTTCGACGCCGATGCGCAGCTCGTGGGCGAAGCCGTCATCGGCACCAACGAATGGCACCACGTCGCCCTCGTCTCGGACGGCGAGACCGCCACGATCTACCTCGACGGCGCCGTCGCCGCCACCGCCGAGCTCGCCGCCACGGAAAGCACCGGTCCCTTCGTCGTGGGCTCCCTCTCCGGCGCCCTCGTCCGCCCCTGGGCCGGCGACATCGCCGACGCGCGCCTTTACTCCGACGCGCTCACGCAGGACGAAATCCTCTCGCTCCTCGAACCCTTCCTCGACCCGGACGGCGACGGCCTCGACAACCTCGCCGAGCAGACCGCCGGCACCGACCCGGCCCTCGCGGACACCGACGGCGACGGCCTTTCCGACTCGGACGAGCTCGTCCGCGGCACCGATCCGCTCCAGGCCGACACCGACGGCGACGGAATGAACGACGGCGACGAAGTCCGCGTCGGCCGCAATCCCCTCCGCGCCGGCACCGTCGCCCCCTCGTCCCCCATCCTCCGCGTCTGGACGCCGATGGAATGAAATCCCCCGGGCGGGTGTCGCTCCGCTCCGCCCGCCCGCTAACCCGAACACAGATAGCTGCCATGAAAAAGAACGCCTTGCTTTTTGTCGCGCTGTGCGCGCTTCTTCCCGCCGTTTCGTCCGCCGATCCAGACTGCAACTGCGAGGGTGGCGAAGTCGATTCGGACGACGCCTCGAAAAACATTCTCGGGACTCTTACCGTCTACGGAAAGCCTTGCGACGAAACGTGTTTCGGAGCCTATCCCTACGACGAATGCGTCGGCTTCGAGGAGGCGAAGGAGCGAAAGGACTGCATCACCAACGTGATCGTCAGGAATGAACCATATGCGGATCCGATCGAAGAGGTGTCCGTTTCGTTCGATTTCCTCTGCGACCACAAAAAGAAAATTCACTCGGACGGCATCGTTCGCATTTTCTATGATGACGGTCGCGGCAAGGGAGAGGACGACAATAAAACCGCCTCGATTCACTGGCGCGTGAGCCTCGGGCAGTCGTCGTCGGGTCGCGGTGCCGGTCGCCTCCGTATCGATTCCGACGAGTTTTCGCCGCGTCTCTGGTCCCCCTCTGCGCTGTTTCTGGATGCTCCGGCCGTTCGCGATGTCGTCATGAAGGCCCCGCCGCACCAGAACACGATGCGACAGGTCCTTTCGGACGAATCGTTCGTCGAGATTCTGAACGAATCGACCAACGGCTATTCGCTTGTGTTCTACGACCCCTCTGTCATTGTCGGGACTCGGTACGAGTATTTCTACCGCTTCCACGGCAGTCCCGCCTGGGTCCCTCTTTCCCGTCCCATCACCAATGACCTCGACAGAATCGCCGAAAGCATCATCAGCCATGTCTATGAAGTGGCCGATGGTGCCGTCCCGTTCGTTCGATACGACATTGAGCGACGGTCCGATTCCTCCTTTCGCATTACCCGGACCTGGCGGAACGCAGAACCGTTCTACAGGGAGTTTTCGTGCTTGAACTCCGTTTGGACGTGCTTGGAGAACGGCGTCCGTTCGACAAGTGTGTCAAACTTCGTTCACGGTTCCGAAACCGTGAAGACGTGGACGACGGAGGATTCGTCCGGCCAAACGACATTCGAGAGCCGGGTGTTCGCGACAATCGGCGGGCGGGAGCTTCCGACCGAAATAACGGTCGGAACCGGTCCGTCTGCGATCACGACGCGACAATTCTTTTTCACGAACGCCAGCGAACAAGCTTCCTTCGGAAAACTGCGCCGCGCGGAGGGACCGGACGGCAATTGGTCGGAAAACGGGTATGATTCGGTCGGACGCCTCTCCTCCGTCCGCTCCGGCTGGCTGTCCGGCGGAACGAACGACCTCTGCCGCCATGTCGTCTACTCCTACGCTCCAGTCTTCTCCGGGACGAACGCCCCGGCCGGACTTCCCGTCGACGATGGCGCCGCGGAGCGAACGACCCCACGCGTCGAGACCGTCTATGTCGGCGACGTTCCCGTCGAGAAGACGCTCCGGGCGATCCACAGGGACGCGCTGGGCTACATTCGCGTCGAGACCGTCCGGCTTCTCGACCCGACCGTCACGGACCGATTCGCCGCCTGGTCCGATCCGGACAACCCGCACTCGCTCGCGATCTATATGCCGGAGAACTACGGCAAGCCCTGCTCGAAGCTCCCGTGGCTCGTCGTGAATCCAGACGGCACGGCGACCTCCTACGACTATATTTCCGGCAACTACGTTCCCGGCGCGGACGGAACGCCCGGAACATTCACGCAGGTCCAGGGCGGCCCCCACTTCCGCACCATCGCCACGCACGGCACGGCGGAGTCGTTTGGCATCGACTCGATGGGCTGCTCGACGAACTACGCCGGCATTCCTCTCCGCACCACGCGCGACGTGAAGATCGAGCTTCGCACCGGCAAGCGCGAAGTTCTCCGCGAAACGCAGGTCTGCAACGCCGCCGGTGGCTATGAGACGGTCTCTTGGACCACCAAGACGCTCGACGATCTCGGACACGTGGTCGCCACCCGCTCCTCCGACGGCTCCCGCACGTCGCAGGAATGGCTCGGCGACCGCCTCGTCGCCTCCACGGGCGCCGACGGCATCCGCACGGTCTACGCCTACGACGGCCTCGGCCGCCGCGTCTCCTCGACCTACGCCGACCCGCTCACCGGCGCAGAGGTCGTGTCCTCCACGACCTACGATGCGGCGGGTCGCGCCCTCGCCTCGACCACGACCGCGGGCGGCCTCTCGCAGTCCACGCAGCGCCGCTACGACGGCGCCGGCCGTCTCGTCTGGTCACGCGGCCCGGACGGCATCGAGACCGCGACTTCTTACGGCACGACGAACGGCCTGCACTTCGTCGCCACGACGCGCGGAGCCGACGGCCTCTTCACGACAAGCGCGACCTACTCCTACGCGGATGGCCGGACCGCCTACGTCGAGCGCAACGGCAAGCGCACGCAGACCTACGACTACGGCTATGCCGAGGGACTCCAATGGACCATCGCCTACGAAGGCCCGAAGGGGACGAACTCTCCCGTCTGGACCGCCTCCGTCTCCGACGCCCTCGGCCGCACCGTCCGCGAACTTCGCCCCGGCTTCGGCGGCGCAATCCTCGCGACCGAAAACGAATACAATGCGGCGGGGCAGCTTCTGTCTTCGGAAGAATACACCCTATCCGCCGGAACGACTCCGCGGACTCCGCGAACTCCGCGTGAGATTCTAACCCAGAGCATGGCGTCGCAAGGCTCTCTGCGTTCTCTGCGCTCTCTGCGTGAGATTGAAAACCAGAGTATCACGCCGCAAGGCTCTCTGCGTGCCCGCACCCTCTACGCCTACGACTCCCTCGGCGCCCTCCGCGTGAGCGCACAGGACGTCGATCTCTCTGGCACCATCGACTTCGCCGGGCCCGACATCGTGTCTTCCAACGAAACCTTCTACGCCTTCCTCGACTCCGCGTGGTGGCAAGAGTCCTCGCGCTACGCCTTCCCGGACACCGGCTCCGCCGCGCCCCTCCGCGTGTCCACCACGCGCACCCGCCTCTCCGGACTCGGCGTGTCGGAAACGACCGAACTCGGCACCGCGCTCCTCGCCTCCGAAACCCGCGCCATCGACGCCCTCGGCAACGTCTCCTCGCAGAAGTCCTACCGCAACCGCACTGCGCATACGACCTTCAATTTTTCCGCATCCGCGGCCTCTGCGCTCTCTGCGTGGTCTTTCTCCCTCGGCGGCCACAGCGTGTCCAACCGCACCGCGACCGGCATCCTCTCCTCCCGCGTCTACGATGCCCTCGGCCGCGTGATCGCTCAAACCGACGGCCGCGGTCTTGTGTCGTCGTATTCATACGACGAACAAGGCCGACTGGCCTCTACGACCGACGCCACGGGCGCAACGACCGCCTACGGCTACGATGCCCTCGGTCGCCAGACCAGCATGACGAACGCCCTCGGCCTCGTCACCATGACCGCCTACGACCTCGACGGCAACGTCGTCTCGCAGCGCGGCGCGCAATATCCGGTTAACTACGCCTACGACGCCTATGGTAGAATGGCGGCGATGTCCACCTACCGCAGCGAAGACCTCTCCCACGCCGACGTCACGACCTGGCTTTACGACGAAGCCACGGGCCTGATGACGAACAAGGTCTACGCCGACGGCAAGGGGCCGACCTACGACTACACACCCGAAGGCCGCCTCGCCCGTCGCACCTGGGCGCGCGGAATCACGACCGACTACGCCTACGATTCCCAAGGTCGCCTCGTCTCCAAGAACTACTCGGACTCGACGCCGGACGTTTCGCTGGCCTACGACCGCCTCGGACATACACTCTCCGCCATCTGCTCCGGCGTTTCCACCAACCTCTACGTCTACAACCGCCTCGGACAGCTCACAAACGAAGTCCAGAACGGAACGCCCATCGCCCGCGCCTACGACGCGCTCGGCCGCGCAACGGGCTACGCCATCGGCGATGGCGTAGCCGCCGGTTCTGCCGTGTCGTATTCTTACGACACGCTTGGCCGCTTCGCTTCGGTTTCCTCCGGCACCAACGTCTTCTCCTATGCCTATCTCCCCGGCTCCGACCTCGTTTCCGGGATGGCGGCAAACACCGGCCACGCCTGGGAGCGAATCTACGAATCCGATCGCAATCTGATTGCCACCGTTCACAACCACTATGGCAACAGGACGATTTCCCGCTTCGACTACACGAACGACGAAATCGGTCGCCGCATTGCCCGCGTCGATTCCGGCGAAGCGTTTTCCGAAACCGCCTTTGAGCGCTATGCCTACAACGACCGGTCCGAGGTGATCGGCTCGCAGCGCTTCTATGGTTCCGACATCGACGATCTCTCCCGCCCCGTCACAGGCCGAACGTTCGGCTACGGCTACGACCCCATCGGCAACCGTGTGTCCTCCTTCGAGGACGCGGGCGGAGAACGGATCACAACCACCTACACGGCGAACGAGCTCAATCAATACACGGCAATCCAGAATCCCGGTGCCGTCCCTCTCCGCGGTGACGCGAAGCGCAATGCCGTAGTGACCGTCAATGGCGGCCGAGCAGAGCGCGATTCCGGTGTGGCAGATTTCGCGCCGTGGTCGCATTCGCTTCCTTCTGATGACGCAACGGGGCACTACCAAAATGCCGACATCCGAGCCGTCGCACAAAGCGCGACAGGCGAGGACATTGAGCAGCGCGAATCCGGCTCTGTCTTCGTCCCCGCTGCGGAAACGCTCCTTACATACGACGACGACGGCAATATGACATTCGATGGTCGGTTCCGTTACACTTGGAATGGCGAAAACCGGATGATCCGCGCTGAAGAGGTAGTCGCGCCGACCAACCGAGCGCCGACCGTTATCACCTACGCCTACGACGAACAAGGCCGGATGGTCTCGAAGAACATCGCCGGCACGAACACCGTCGCACGTTCGCTTCTCTGGGACGGCTACAACATCGTCCGCGAAACAGACAATGGCGTCGCCACATATAACATTTGGGGGCTTGACCTCAACGGAACACTCCAAGGTTGTGGTGGCGTTGGAGGGCTCCTCGTTGTATGCGATAATAGTGGATACTTTCTTCCGTTATTTGACGTTTTCGGAAACGTGGTGCACTATGTGTCCAGAATCGGCGAAGTCAAAGGAAAGTATGAGTATGATAGTACTGGAAATTTGCTTATCAGCACGGGAATCCAGTTTTCATTTCTGTATTCCACAAAGCCGTACTGTCCACAAACGTCATTTTTGGAACATCAATTTCGTGTCTATTTGCCTAGAATCGGTCGTTGGTTGTCTCGGGATCTGCTTGGTGAGAATGGCGGAATTAATCTTTCGGCATATTGTAACAATGATTTCATGAATTCGATTGATTCACTAGGCTTGAGACGGGGTTACTGGGATCAGGTCTCCGTAGCATGGCTTGAAATCGCTCCTAGAGCATTCTGGGACCGCGAACAAACTGGAGAATTTGAATGGTTTTCTTATTCGCCGGAAGTTCGGTACCGCATATTTGCAGAAAATAAAGAAACAAAGCGCTGGTCGGTATCTGGTTCGGAAGAAGTCTCCTACAAGGTTTCGTTGAGTGGCGACTACAAATTAATCAACTATGATGTCGCCAATAGCGGCAAAGCGACCTTTACGGTTTCATCCGAAAAATCTCGCTCTAACGGCGCCCAGCTTGAGTTCGTGTTCAAGTATCAAATTGAAGAAGAACGGGAAATCGAGAAGATTTACCAGAAAAAATGGCTAGTCTATACGATAACAGGTTGCTTTGTCACAGCCGATGACTGTGGATGCGATATTCCAATCTCAAAGACGCACGAAGTCTTGAGTGGAAGCCTTGGTGTCGCCATCGTAAAATGTGGAATTAAATCCTCGTTGCGAAGGACAGGTTCTTTTGTTGTTGAGGGCGGTCGGTCAACTGGAAACTACCGATCTAGCGGAGACTACAAAGGGTTTGGAAATGATGTCCGGTTGTTAATCGGCGAAGCGGAAGAAGCTGCACGACGAGCAGCAACCAACTGGTATGATTCATTTACAAAGTAAAATCGATAGTAAGAAGGAAAACAAATGAAACAATCCATTCGCTCTCTTGGAGAATCCATTTTCCTCTTGGTGATTCTTTTGGTGTTTGATAGCGTTGCAAAGGCATCGGAGTATCAGTTTGCCGAAACAAATCTATTCGATTGTTGTTGCATCAAAATGCTTCGCCTTGTTGATGACAATCCAGAGAAGCCACTAGTCCAAGTTTCCGTTGATATTGATGGAGGAGTCATTGCCAACAGATTCAAAAAAACTGATTGGGTTCAAGTCGGTTGTATCTCAGAGTCTTTGCGAACTGCTATAGTGGGGTGGGGGCCATTTGGGGATAATCGTCCGACAAATACAATCAAAATGGTTCTTTCTCCATCTGGTGTCAATGAATGGAGTTTCTTTTTTGAATTTCAGACCGAAGATTCACATGACCATACGGAAATCCCGTTTAATTCGGTTTTTTGTTTTGACAACATGTCGCCTATGATTGCAAACAAAAATGGTGAGATTGTGGCCGCGCCATCCCAACCCGACCTCTGCGTCGTTCTCGTGGACAGCCTGCGGCCGGACCACCTCGGGTGCTACGGCTACGAGCGCGACACGTCACCAGCGATTGACGCCTTTGCCGCGGGCGCGGTGCGGTTCGACCAGGCGATCGCGTCGGGCTCCTGGACGCAGCCGTCGATTATGTCGATGATGACGTCGGTTCCGGCGGACGTCCACCAGCGCGTCCACTGGGGCCGGCCGCATTCGACGAACGTCGTCACGCTCGCGGAGACGCTTCAGAAGGCCGGCTACCAGACGGTCGGCCTCGTCGCGAACCCGATGACGAACCGCAAATACGGATTCGCCCGCGGGTTCGACTTCTACGACGACTATTCGCTCACGGGCGCGCCCGACGCCACGACGGGCGACATCGCCCGACAGACGGCCCAGGGCGCGAAGCTCACGCGCATCGCCCAGGACTGGATCGAGAGGCGCCGCGACCCGGAGAAGCCGCTCTTCCTCTTCGTCCTCTACATCGATGTCCATTGGGACTACCTCCCGCCGCCGCCGTTCAACCGGATGTTCGCGCCGGATCCCGTCCCTCCGCCGCGCGACATCTGGAATCTGGGACGCAAGTCCGTCCCGGAGGCCGCGCGCAGGCGCTCCGTCGCCGCCTACGACGGGGAAATCCGCTACACCGACGGCTGCATCTCGAACCTCCTCGCGGCCATCGAAGCCTCGCCGCGCGGCAAGGACACGGTCGTCGTGTTCTGCTCCGACCACGGCGAATCCTTCTGGGAGCGCGGCGTCGCCTCCCACGGCAACGCGCTGCACGAGGAGGAGCTGCGCGTCCCGCTCGTCATCCGCCCCGCGCGCGGGGACGGCGAGCCCGCTCCTCCCCGCGTCGTCTCGGAGCAGGTGAGCCTCATCGACCTTGCTCCGACGCTCGCCGACCTGGCCGGCGTCCCCGCGCCGACGAACTGGGTCGGCCGCTCCCTCGCGCCCGCCCTCCGCGGCGAAACCCTGCCCGAGGTTCCCGTCGTCCTCGACAACCGCATCGGCGACGACGGCGCGGTCCTCCGCGGCGTCCGCACTTCCCGCTGGAAGGTCGTCGCCGGCCCGCCCCACGACCGCCCCGACGAGCTCTACGACCTCCGCGCCGACCCGGCGGAGACCAACAATCTTCTCCGCGCCGGCGGCTTCGCGCTCCCGCCGGAGGTCGAAGCCCTCGTCCCGCTCCTCAAGCCCGTCAGGTGACGCAAATGAAAACAAGGCCGCTCGTCCTTTCCGTGCTTTCCGCGTGTTCCGCGGTCCTTCTCGCCACGTCCTGCACCACCCCGCCGCGCGCGTCGACATCCGGTTTCATCGGAGGAAACGGCCCCGAGGTGCTCGGCGTCCAATACGCCTCCGTGACCGGGAGCGACGGCTACGAGACGGCCGAAGTGTTTCTCGTGAACCGCGGCGCCATGTCCGTGACGTTCACGAACGCGGTCCTTGACGGCACTGCGCTCCTGGGCGAAAAGGACCGCGCGTCGCGTCTCGCGGCGGACCGCTTCCGCTTCGACATCGGGGGCCGGCGGGTCGCCGCGCCGAAACCGGTCGAGAACGAGACCGTCCTGTGGAGCCAGTTCTATCCCGACTCCACGCTCGCGCCCGGCGCGGCCGCCGTCTTCCAGATCGGCTTCCGCGGCAAGGCCGCGCAGTCGGGCGGCCACGCGCTTTCCCTCGCCGCCTCGGACGGCTCCGTTCTCGAGTCCCGCATTCCGCGCCGCTTCCCGCCCGCGCGGCGCATTTCGGCCGTCGCCTGGGCCGAGGACGGCTCCGCCGTCACGATCCAGTTCTCCAAGGGCGCGCCGCCCTCGGCGTTGCGGCTGAACGGCCGCCCCGTGCCGTTCCGTGCGCTCGCGCCCGCCGTGGCGGGGCGCCCGGGCGCTGTGGCGGCCGACCTGCCGGAACCCGTCCGCAACGGCGACGCGGTCCTTCTGGAACTCGACTTCGGCGCCGAAACGGTCCGCGCCTTCCTGCGCGCGATGCCGGCCTTCGCCATCGACGCGCCCGCCTTCGGCGCCGACGACAAACAGCTCCCGGCCGCGCAGCGCGAGGCGTTCGGGCTCGACGGGAAGCGCGCGTTCACGCGTCTGCCGTTCGACGTGGCGTGCGACGATACGCGCGCAGGGCGTCCCGGCGACCACGCCCCCGCCGTGGCTGCCGCGCGGCTCGCCGCCTTCCGCGCCGACCCGTCGCGCCTCCACGGCCTCGACTTCTGCACCGCGCTCTACGGCTCGATCTGGAACATCTATGCCGCGATGACGGACGCCGTCATCGTGAAGCCCTACCAGCTGCATTGGGGCCCCGACCCCGCGCGTTTCATCGAGAACGAGCTTTCGCACATCGACCGGGCCGTCGCGGCCGCCGTCCCGAAGCCCGCGATCTGGGTCCCGGACCGCTTCAAGCGCCGCCGCCATCTCGAAGGACGCGAGATGGAGATTCTCGCGTGGTCCGCCGCGCTCCGCGGCGCGAAGGGCGTCCGCCACCACTTCTGGCTCAACCACGCCAAGGTTCCCTTCGCCGATTGCGCCGACATCGGGGAAACGCTCCCGCGCCTCGACCGCGACCTCGCGAAGCTCCGTCCGATCCTTTCGCCGCTCGTCCCCGCCTCGTCCGAAACCGACCGCCGCTCGATGGTCTCCGTCCTCGAAGGCTGGTCGGGCGACGCCGGCGCGCTGCTCCTCGTCCGCAACATGCGCTACGCGACCGACGAGGAGGCGAACGACGGCGGCCGCGCCCCGCGCTTCCGCACGACGCCGGTAGAGAACGTCGCCGTCTCCTATGCGCTCCCCCCGTGGCTCGATCCCGCCGAACCCGTCGATCCGCTCACGGGCGAAGCGCTCCCCGCCTCCCGTGCCGGCGGCCGCTTGGAAATCACCCTCCCCACTCTCGACGCCTTCCGTCTCGTCTGGATCCCGAACCGCCCGCCCGTCGGGCGCTGACGCCCCTTCCGAAGGGGCTCTCGTCTTTGCAATTCGTTTTTCCCGCAAACGAAAATATCACCGGTTTTTCGGGCCGTTTTCGAATTTTTGACGGAGTTCCGCCCATCGATCGTCACAAATTCGCGCCCCTCTTGCTTTTCCTCCCGCCTTTTGCTACCTTGCTCCATCAGAGACGGGCGCACGACCCGGAACAGTTCCTGCATCCGCACCGGCGGATTTGATTGAATCAAAGAAGGGAAAGAGCCGACATGCAAGAGTTTCCAGCGAGGAGATCGAAATGAAATCGACAAACAAAGCAATGACAATCCTATTGCCACCGACAAAGTTGTTTCGTTCGCAACAGGAGGAGTTCCTAGATTCCAAGCGCGTTCGGACCGAAAAGAAAAGTGTTTTCCACGATCCGCCGCCCAAGAAGCGTCTTTCAAAATCCGAACTCGTGGAACTGCTGCTGTCGATGCCCGTCGTCTGTGGCAGGAAGCCCCTTGCGGTTTTGTTCGCCGAGAAGGGGAAGCAGAAACTCGTGAAGAAGGACACGGAATTTCTCACGCAGGGCGAGGAAGGCGATGTCTTCTATCTGATCCTGCGCGGAAAAGTATCCATTTCGGTCAATTCGCGAATTGTCGCCTATCGGACCGAAAAGGATTTCGTCGGCGAAAACGGACTTCTCGGACCATGTAAGAAAAGGAAGGCGACCGTGAAAACGGTCGAAGATTCGCGGTTGTTGGTGTTGCATCGTTCCGACATATCGAAGAAACTCGAGGCGAATGCTTGCGTATTCAAGCTGATTGCCTCGACGCTTTCTGACCGCCTCGACGAACGACGCAGGTTTCTTCGGCCGCCGAATCAGCGCCCCGAGCTGTTTATCGGCACGTCTTCCGAACAGGTGAAAAACGGGTTTTTGAAAAGGCTGACCGATTCAAAGAGTTTGCAGAAAGCGGCCAAGCTCACCCCGTGGACAAAGGCCTTTCCTCTCACGTCGGGCACATTGGATGCGCTACTTGATTCGGTTGCCTCCGTGGACTTTGCTCTTCTGGTTCTTTCCCCGGACGACAAGGTGGAAAAGCGCGGAAAGACGAATATGGCGCCGCGCGACAACGTCATCTTCGAGTTAGGCCTCTTTCTGGGCGTTCTCGGAAAGGAGCGAACGATTCTGTTGGTCGAGGAGGGGTTCGACGTCGCAGAATTGAATCTTCCGACCGATTTGGCCGGAGTCACGCACCTTCCGTACAAGAAGGGAGCCAAGGGCGAAAAGTCGTTTTCAAACGCGATTGCCCGCGTGGTGGAACGGATCAAGAGCAAATGGATTCGGTGAAAGGATTGAGATGAAAACAGCAAATGAAATCATGCAGAACGTCAAGACGATCCTCGACGGCAAATGGGAAGCCCAACAGGCGCGCGATGTTCCGACGGCGGAGGAGTTGCCGTTGAAGGACAATCATGCCGCGGAACTAGAAGGAGCGGTCCTCTATGCCGATCTGGCGGAATCCACCGGCTTGGTCGATGGATACAGGCCGTTTTTCGCCGCGCAGGTATACAAGGCCTTTCTGTTCGGTTGCTGCGAAACGATCCGCAACAACGAAGGAACCATCACGGCGTTCGACGGGGATCGGGTTATGGCGGTTTTTATCGGTTCGGACAAATGCACGAGAGCGGTCAAAACGGGATTGCAAATACGGTTCGTCGTCAACAAGATGCAGGAGTTGTTCCAACAGAAATACGAAAACCTCAACTACAGGATCGACTATGCGGTCGGCATTGACGTGAGCCGCTTGTATGCGGTCAGAATGGGGGTTTATCGCGACAACGACATCTCGTGGATCGGATCAGCGGCCAACCACGCGGCCAAGCTGTCCGCACGCAGGGACCACCGATACAAGACGTTCATCACCCGCGCGGTATACGAACGAATGAACAAGATCGTCCGAGAGGGCAACTCGCCGAACGAGAACATGTGGTCGGATCTCTCTCCGGCGGATGCACCGAAATCGGTCTACGGGTCCTTCTGGCGATGGACGTTCAGCTGATCGCTGGACGTCCTCGTCGGTCTCCACGGTTTGCGACACCGCGACAAGCGGGCCGTGGTCGTGATCCAAGGCGCCCATCCCGGCAACGTTAGTTGATTACAATCCGACGCCCTGCAACCATCTCGGGAGGTAATGGCCGAGGATGGCGCCGAGCAGTAGTGTCACGAACCAAACAAGGAAGGAAAAGATCTTCTGCCGGAAACTCTTTCCCCTGGCCCGAACGACCGCGGGATCGGTCTCCCACTGCGCGAACCGCTCGGAGAGCGGAACCAATTTCTGGTATTCGGCGAACGCCGCATCCCACCGTTCCAATTCGGGGATCCGGGAATTGCGTTCAAGCGTACGCGCATTAAGGAAAACGCCCTTCGCTTCCGTCCACGCGGACGCGACCTCTTTCCTAAAAGCACCATCGTGGACGTCGGCGTATCGGTCGCCTGCAAATTCTTCCCTTCGTTCTCGTATCTCGCGATCGAACAAGACTTTGAATCCGTCGAACGTGCCCCGTTTCAAATGCCCCGCAGCCGCTTGGATGTCGCCAAGCGTCGGCGGTCCTTTGGAAAATGAGGCCCCTCCGCCGAACAAATGGTCCCATGCCGCAGTGACTTCCGCAGTCAGCTCCTGGGGGACTTTCCTTTGGCTCTGAAACAAATCGTAAAGCGGCAGGAACGTCCCGCGATAGAATTCCGCCAGCTCGGACAGCGAGGAAGGGCGGTTCATTTCCAGGCGCGTCCCGCGATGAAATTCCGGATCCGGTGCGTAAGCGGAGGATTGAGGCCGCGTTCCACCATGCGTTCGATTTCTTCGTGCGAGGCGAGATCGTGCCGGACTCCGCCGCGGCCGATGAGCGGCCACGCCTTGAAATACTGGACCCGTCCGCCCGACGCTTCGATTTCGGCACGCCGTTCGTTGATGGTCATTGTTCTTGTCATGGTTGTGCTCATTGTCTGTGAGTCGGCCGGCACACGCATTTGTCATGACGGCGGAGGTGGTCGACGTGGAAAAACTACCAGAACCGGATATGCGAAGTCAAGCGTTTTTCACAAAGTGTTGGCGTTGTCCGCCCCTACCTTGCACGCCTACAACCGTCTCTCTCGCCGTCTCGATCGGCCCTTCGTCTTTGCAATTCGTTTTTCCCGCGAGCGAAAATGCATCGGTTTTTCTAGGCCATTTGCCAATTTTTGCGGAAAGATTCCCGCCAATCGTCACAAATTCGCCACCCCCCTTCCTTTGCGCCGGCACGATGTGCTACTCTTTCCCGCAAAGGGGGCGCAACGCCCCGTGCATCTCGTGTCCGCCGAATCCGAAGGAATGCCTCCCATGAAGAAACCGCCGATCCGTCCGTTCCCGCCGCGCGCCTCCGTGTGGCTGCTGTCCGCCGCGTTCGCCTCAATCGCGAGCCTCGCGGACGACGCGCCCGTCCTTTCGTCTCCGGCCGACGTCCGTGACCTGCTCCGCGACGCGCAGTCGGCGCTCCTGCCGTCCTCGTCCATCGTCACGCAGGAGATCGGCGCGGTGTCCGTCGTGCCGGCGACCACGAACGACGCGGCGTGGTTCGCCGCCGTCGGCGACGGCGACGCGCTCGCGTTCGAGGACCCCGCCACGGACGAAACCGTCGTCACGAACCCCGCCACGGGCGGCGCCGCCCGTCTCGCCCCCGAGCCGGACTATGATCCCTACGTCCTCTTCCTCGATGCCGGCTACGACCCCGACGAGAACGCCGACCTGCTCCCGTTCTACGATCCATCGCTCGTCGTCCTCTCGCTTTCGCTCGTTCCCTCCAACACGGTCGGCGGATCGGCCCCGGCCGCCTCGCCGACCAATTTGCTCGCCTCCGGCTGGCTCGCTTCGTTCTACCGGACCGAAGGATCGCTTTCGTCCCTCCCCGACTTCGCGGCGCTCTCTGCCGATCTCTGGCTCGCCGTTCCCGCGATCGACTTCCCGAGTACGATGGGAACGTGGTCCGGTTTGGACTCGCGCTTCAAGGACAACTTCGCCGCGCGCTTCTCCGGCTCGCTCTGGATCGAGACCCCGGGCGAATACGTCTTCCACCTCGCGTCCGATGACGGCGCCGCGCTCTGGATCGACGGCGCCACGGCGATTCTCGACGACGGCTCGCACAGCTTCCGCACCCGCTCCGCCGCGGTCTCGCTCTCGGCCGGTTTCCACGGCATCGTCGTCGGCTACTACGAAAACGCGAATTCCGCCGGTCTGCGCCTCTCCTGGACGCCTCCCGGCGGCTCGGAGCAGACCCTCCCCGCCTCCGCGGTCTTCCACGATGAGCCCGCCTCCTACGCGCCCGGCGTCCGTCTCGCCGCGCCCGATCCCGCCGTCTGCTACGTCGGCAACGAGGTCGCCCTCTCCGCGACCGCGTGGGGCTTCGGCGAGAGCGTCGCCTGCGTCGACTTCCTCGCGGACGGCGCCCTTCTCTCGTCCGTCTCGAACGCCCCGTTCGCCGCCGCGTGGGAAACCGCCGCGACGGGGACCGTCGCCGTCTCCGCCGTCGCGACCGATTCCGCCGGTGCTTCGTCCGTTCCCGCCGTCCGCACGGTCGAGGTCCTCCCGTGCCCGCCCGGATACGCCGCCGGCCTTTCCTCGACCTACTACGCGCTTTCCACCCGCCCCGGCGACCTGCCCGACTTCTCCGCGCTCGTTCCGGTGCAGACGCGCATCGAGCACCTGATCAACCACACCGAGGCCGCTTCGTGGCCCGGCGTTCCAGTCTCCGCCACGCGGCTCTTCGCCTCGCGCCACGCCGGGAGTCTCTTCGTCCCCGCCACGGGCGACTGGACCTTCCTGCTCGAATCCGCCGAGGGCTCGCGCCTCTCCGTCGACGGCGCCCTCGTCGTCGACAACGGCGGCGCGCACACGCGCCGCACGCGCACCGGAACCGTCCGCCTGACCTACGGCTTCCACGACTTCGAAATACTCCACTTCACGCAGGGCGCGCCGCCGACGCTGCGTCTGCACTGGCAGCTCGGGAGCTCGTCCTGGTCGACCATCCCGCAGACGCGCTACTTCCGCGTCGTCGGCGAGACCGACGCCGACCACGACGGCATCGAGGACTGGTGGGAGGACGAGTTCGGCTTCGATCCGCTCGATCCCTCCGACGCCTCGCTCGACCCCGACTCGGATGGACTCTCGAACCTTCGGGAGTTCCTCGCCGGCACGAACCCGCTCCTCTCGGACTCCGACGGCGACGGGATGCCCGACGGCTGGGAACTCGCGAACGGCCTCGACGCCTCCACGGACGACGCCGCCCTCGACGCGGACGGCGACGGCCTGACGAACCTCGAGGAATACCGCGCCGGAACCGATCCGAACGTCCGTGACTCCGACGGCGACGGCCTCTCCGACTACGACGAGCTGCACGGCCTCGGCACCGATCCGACAGCCTTCGACTTCGAGACCGACTGGCGCGCCTACGCCTCGCTTCCCGCCGCGCAGACCGTCGACCGCGCCGACGTCTGGTCGCCGAAGGGCGATTCCCTTCTCTCCTTCCGCCGCGGCCACGTGGACTGGCTCTTCACGACCACGAACGCCGCCAAGGGCTTCTTCCGCGTCTCCGCCTCCCACTTCCGGCACACCGCCGCCCCGACCGCCCCGCTCTCCGCCCGCTCGCGCTTCTACGCCTACTCGGGGGACGACCTCCTCGGCGTCGCGTTCCTCGACCACGCGCCCGGCGACGCGCCCGGCGTTCTCCGCTTCCCGCTCCCGTTCCTCCCGGCCGGCCCGCACCGTCTCCGCCTCGTCTGGGACGGCATCGATCCCGCCCTCGGCGTCTGCCTCCACGAAGCCGCCCTCGAGACGCCCGGTGGGCCCGACGCCGACGGCGACGGCCTCGAGGACTGGGTCCTCGCGCAGTCGCTCGTCCGCGATTCCGTTCCCGCCTCCGTTTCCACGGTGTTCTCGCCCGCGTGCCTCGAAGGTGCCGCCGCCTGGCCGACCCGCGTCGCCGTCGCTTTCGGCACCAACGCGCTCGCCGCGACCGCAACCGGTCCCTTCTCGTGGTATGCGGACGTTCCGCTCGCCCCCGGCGCCAACCCCGTCTCCGTCGCCTTCGAAGGCGGCCTCCGCGCCGCCGCCGCGACCGTTTCGTGGGTTCCCTTCGACGTTTCCTCCGCCGCGACCTCCCTCGTCGCCCGGCTCGGCGACACGATCCTCCTGTCTTCGCCCGACGCCGCCTCCGTCTACGTGACCGCCAACGGCCTCGGACGCGGCACCCTTTCGCTCGCCGCCGGCGTCCCTGTGCAGCTTCTCTTCGACGACTCCGGCCTCTGGCGTCTCGTCGTTTCCCGCCCCGGCGCCTCGACCGTCGTCCACGAAGTTCGCATCCTCGGAGGCGGATTCCCGGACGAAGACCCGGCCCTGCTCCTCGGACGCTCCCGTTGGTGGTCCTGTCCGCAGCTTCCCGCCGCCGCGACTCTCTCGGCCGACGGCGATCTCCTCCTCTCGCGCTCGGGCGCGAACCTCAACCTCCGCACCGACACGCTCCGCGTTCCACACCGGATCGTCGCCCGGGTGTCGGAGGGAGGCGCGATCCTCGACGTCGCCCGGCCCCGCGCCTTCTGGCTCCGCGCCATCCCGGACGGCTTCCTGCACCGCGTCGAGAAGCTCGAGGATTGCGAGATCTGGATCAACGACGTGGAGACGTTCGAGGTTCCGGACGACGTCGAGATCCGGGCGACCGTTGTCATTTCCGGTCCGACCTTCGACGACTTCACGCTCTCTCGGACCCGCTCCGGCGCCGCGCTTTCGCCCGCTTCGCGCTGGCCGCTGCGCTTCCTCCGACCGGACGGATTCTCCGCTTCGACCTGCCATTCGATCCAGGCCTTCCAGGGCGGCGTCACTCTCGGCGACGCCCACGGCAATTCCCCGACCACGCCCCAGGAGATGAAGTAAGATGAAAACCAGGATCCTTCCTTTCGCCCGTTTCGGAGTCCTTGCGCTCCTCGTTCTCGCCGCCTCTCCCGCGGCGGCGCTGAACTGGAATCCGGAGTCCACCAACTCCCCGGCCTGGAAGCACAGGCCGACCGAGACGGACCTCGGATGCGGACGTTGCAACGAGGGGACGCTCGTGACGAACTCCTGCATCGGCTTCTCGGTTTCGTTCGGGCGTTCGCCGCTCGTGGCGGGAGCCCCCGTCGGCCGCATGGAGATCTACGAGCTCACCGCCGCCCGCCTCCCCTCCGGGGCGGACGTCCTTCGCTACGACCATCCCCTGATGCGCCGCATCGTGGACGAGGACGAAACCGCCGGCATCGTCGCGGTCGAGGAGGGCTCCGGCTGGATCGTCGTCTACCGCGACGGAGTCCCCGTCGGCTGGTCCAGCGGCGCCGATCTCGCCATTCGGCGGGACCCCGCCACGGGTCTCTGGATCGAGCAGCTCGAGGACCGCACGCTCGTCTACTACGGCTCCGACAACGTCGTGGACCACCTCGTCACGCCCGCCGGCGTCCGGCTCGACTGGGGCAACGCCGGCCTCGACGTCGTCTGGGACGGAAACGCCATCGGACAGATCCGGTCCGTCGCCGACGGCCTGATGGACGTCGCGAAGCTCTCCCCGTCCTCGTTTCGCGTCGCGTGGTATCCGCCGGCCGCCGTCGGCGACAAGGAGGACGGCCGCTACGCCGCCTCGGGCAATCCGGCCAAAACCTTCACGTTCTCGTATTCCCAGGTCGGTGCGGAACACCGCTACGCCCTCCGCGAATACCGGAACGAGCAGTTCGACTTCGACTACCTCTGGAAGTCCGGTGACGGACTCGACTGGACGCTCGTCCGCGACCCGGGCGGACTTGCGATCTCCGACGCCGGGACCTCGACCTTCGCGGCCGGTTCGACAGTCGCCGGCGGGCTCCGCCACGAGACCCACGTCTACTCCGACGCGTCGGGCGTCGCCATCCGCCGCACGACGGACTGGCGCTACGGGCTCAACGGCGCGACAATCGTCGGATTGTCCGCCGGCGACGATCCCGCGCACTGGTCCGCCGCCCGCGCCGAGACGGGCCCCGCGGCCGGCCGCCTCGTCTGCGTCACCAACGAATACGGCGGCGTCACGTCGAAGGATTACGACCCCCACGGACGCCTCCTTTCCGAAACAACGACCGTCTTCGGCTCGCTCGAAGAGGTGGCCTCCTACACATACGAAACGAATCTCGTTGACGGCTTCCGGGACCGTCGTCCTCGCCACGTGGCCGTGACGCGCGACGGCGTGGTCGTGTCCGACACGGCCTACGACTACGGCTTCGCCCCCGACGGAGGCCGGCTCGACACCGTCACGCGCTCCGATCCCATCTCCGGCGTTTCGCTGGTCTCCTCCCGCCTCTACTATCCCGCCTCCTCCACCAATGCCGCCGAGTCAGGTCGTATCCATTTGTCCGTTGCAGAAGATCATACGGCGACCCTGTATTCCTATGCTTCAACCGTGAACGGCGGCTACGTTCGCACCGCCACCCTCGGCTACATCGCCGAACCCGACGCATCCGCGCCCGGCGCGGATGCATCGCGGTTCGCCATTGTCCCCTCCCAGTCCACCCGCACCGTCGAGACCGTGAACTTCCGCGGCGATGTCATTCGCGTGGACGAGTTCGTCCACACCGGCGAAGAGTGGTCGCCCGCCGGTTGGACGACCTACACCTACAACCTCCCGCACAAGCGCACGGGCTTCGCCGACCACAAGGGCGACTGGGAGTCGTCCGAATGGATCTGCACCGGCCCGGTCTGGCAGAACCTCGCCGACGGCACCGCCGTCACGAATACCTTCGACAAGGCCAAGCGCCTTTCGACCTCCACGCGCTACACGCCCTTCGGCGCCGTCACGACCGCCTACTCCTACGACCCTCTCGGCCAGATTATCGGAACGACCGTCTCCACAAACGGCATCGCCGTCCGCGGGTCGCTCGCCGCCTACGACGCCCGTGGCCGCCGCGTCCTCTCCGTGGACGAACAGGGCCGCACCAACACCGTCGCCTATTCCGCCGACAGCCGCACCGTAACCAGCACCACCCAATCCGGCGCCGTCACGACCACGACCTACAACGCCGACGGCTCCGTCGCGACCGTCTCCGGCAATGTCCGCCCCTACGAGACTCGCTCCTACGGCGTCGACTCCGCCACGGGCCTTGCCTGGACCGAAGTCCGCACCGCCCAGAACGATTCTTCTTCCTCCGTTCTTTCCTCCCGCACCTTCCGCAACGCCCTCGGCCAGACCATCCGCGTCGAAACCCCTGCGCCGAACAACCTCCTCCGCGCGACCCTTTCCTCCTACAACGCCCTCGGCCGGCTCGCCTCCGAAACCACCGACTACGTTTCCCCGGATTCCTCCATCGTGCATTCTGCATTGAGCATTGTGCATTCCTACGATTCTCTCGGTTCTCTCGTCCAAACGAAACAGGTTTCCACCTCCGGCGTCTGGCGCGCGCAATCCTCTTCGTCGGTATTCTCGCTCGACTCCGACGGCTCCGTCTGGTTCCGTTCCATCTCCGTCGCCTCCTGCTCCGATCCGTCCATCGCCGCGCTCACGAACCGCACCGACCGAAAGCTCGCGCCGCTCTCGCAGGCCGAGCGTTCGCACATCGTCTCCTACGACCTGCGCGGCAACGCCACGCACGAAACCGAAACCTTCGACCGCGACACCGCGCGCGGCGAGTCCCGCACTACCGTCCCGTGGGCGGCCGAACCTTCGCGCAGCGTCGCTCTTGCCGGGCGCACGGTCGAAGTGGTAGACTTCGCCTCCGTGACGAACCGCTTCGACTACGACGCCCTCGGGCATCGCCTTGCCGAGATCGACACCCTCGGCAACGCCACGATCTACGACTACGACGCGGCGGGCCGTCTTCTCTCCACGACCGACCCCGCGGGCTTCGTGACAATCTACGCCTACGATGCCGCCGGTCGTCGCATCGCCACGACCGACGCGCTCGGAAATACGGTCCACTCGGAATACGACGCCGCGGGCCGCGTCGTGGCGGAGTTCGGCGCCACCTATCCCGTCCGCAAGGGCTACGATTCCTACGGGCGATGGATGAGTCTCAAGACCACCCGCGACGGCTTGACGTGGGACGAAACGCAGTGGACCTATGACGAGGTGTCCGGCGTGCAAATTGCCAAAACCTACGCCGACGGTTCCGTCGTCCGACACGGCTATGACGAAGAAGGACGTCCCACCCGCACCACCTGGGCGCGCGGAGCCTGGTTCGAGAACCACTACGACGAATGGGGGCAGACTGTCTCCGTCACGCATGACGATCCGACCATCGATGCCGCAATGTCCTATGACGACTTCGGTCGACTCGTCGCTTCATCGAACAATGCCGCTTCCTATCGCTACGCCTACGACGACCGCGGCCTCGTCACGAACGAGCTTGCCGTCATCGGTGGCGTCACGAACACGATTGTTCGAGACTTTGACGTCTTCGGCCGCCTTTCGCGCCTCCGCATCGCCGACAGCGACTACGACCAGACCTACGACTACGATTCCGCCGGGCGCCTGTCTGTCATCGGCATTCCCGGCTCGACCGTCACCTATGCCTACACACCCGACTCACTTGATGCCGGCTATTCCGTCCTCACGCCGTCGAACGCGGTTCTCGCCCGCGCGCTCTACCGCGACCCGCAGCGCCGCGGCTTGATTCTCGCCGTGTCCAACCTCGTGAACGGCGTCGATTCCGGCTCGTCGTTTGATTACACCTACGATGCGCTTGGCCGTCCCGTTACACGCAACCTCGACGCCTTTGGCTACAACGCGCGCGGCGAAGTCGCCTGGGCGCGCTACGGCACGAATACGCTCGCCGATGTCTACGATTACGACTTCATCGGCAACTTCACCTCCAACTGCCTCCGCGGCGCATGGTCGCAGTTTGAGGCGAACGAACTCAACGAATACGCAGCCATAGCGGACAACAATCCTCGATTGCTCGCCTACGATGCGGACGGGAATCTTTTGACAAACGGAGTCTGGTCATATACCTATGATTCCGAGAATCATCTTGCGAAAGTCTTTTCTAATGGAGTGCAGGTTGCTTCCGAGTTGTATGATCCCTTTGCTCGACGAGTTGCTCTAGAAACCGAAAGCGGTCCTCGTTATTGTTTCTATGATGGATGGATCATGTTGAGAGAAACAACGGTTTCTGGCGAGAGGGCCAACAACATAGATCGGATTTGGCGACCCTTTCATACGTCAGTTTTGAAAGAAATGGAAGGAATCGGGGCCGGATCTCTTCTTGTTGAACGAACCGAAACCAGGTTGGCTTTTCCCTTCTCAGATAATAATTTGAACATTGTTTCGTATTCTGCGGAAAATGGAAATACGATTGCCACATATCGTTACGATGTCTTTGGCAATCAACTAGACTGTTTCGGATTGAACTGCTCGGAGTTTCGCTTCCGTTTTTCCACGAAGTACTTTGATAGCCAACTTTATTATTTCGGCTACCGACATTTTGCCCCGTCCATCGGACGTTGGCTTTCAAGAGATCCGATTGGAGAGTTAGGCGGTATCTGTCTCTTTGCATATCTGGAAAACGAACCAATTGACTCAGTCGACCTTCTGGGGGCCATTAGTGCCCGATCCATATGGATTCGAACGAAAATTACGTATTATACCAGTATGATTGCTTGTACAACTCTAGACATTGCGGCAGCAAGATTATTAATGTCATCGCTCGAGCCCGCTCTATTTACTGCCGATTTTCAATACAAAGTATGTATCGCCTTAAAAGAGTTCGACGCATGTAAGGACTGTACGAACGAAGAAGCTATGTATCTGACGGCAAAGCAACTTGTTGATGATGTTCAAGCCCAGATTGATCTTCTTGAAGAAGCTATAATCGACTACACAAAACGCATTATTGAACTGGACAGAGAGTTAAATGGGCTTGACTAAAAGGAGAGGTCATGTCAGAGTTCCTCATAATTCAGGCCGTAGTGACGGCATCCCCGGTCTTATGGATAGTTTTGGTAAGACTCGCCACGAAGAACACGGCACATAAGCCAATTAGCATTTGTGCATCCACCGCATTGTTTCTCGCCATCGTCATCACGATTGGGGGAATTCAAGGTGCGCCATGGGGCAGATGGATCACGAGTTTGACGGACGAAGAGACATCAATTGCCAAATATGGACACTTGCTTTCTTGCCTTGGAATAGATGGAATTTGGATTGCCGGTTTTTCGGAACTAGGATGGAATTTGGGATCTGCAATCAAGAGAAAGGTTTGGTTGCAGTGGACGGTTTTACTTGTTCTGATTGCTATCTTGCTGGTTTTTAAAGAGACGTCCGGGTTGCCATTTGATGACACACCATGAATAGGAGCCGCACTTCAAAGGCACTGGTCGGAACGGGATTATTTGCCGTTTTAGTCTGTTTTATTGACTCCGCTCTTTCAAAACGAACAGTGTCTAACTCTGCCGCGAATGGTATTACCATTCGCCTGCTTCCCAACGAGAAACCAGTTCTCGATGTTGACATTCGAAAGTCGACTACGAACGATGCGGTCGCAGATTCCACCTCTGGATTGACTGTCTCGGTAAAAAAGTGGCGCGGAACGATGGAAACCGAGGGGGCATTTCTCTCCGACAATCCGGTTGCCGCGGCTACCGAAAAGAACGCCGCCGCCAACGAACTCTTCTCCCTGCCCGAACTGCCCGACGACGTCGTGGGCGACCTGGCGCGAATGTTCAAATCGACGGACGAGGACGAGGTCTGGCGGGACTACTGCTTGCAGTTCCTCGGCAGCGCGCTGGAGCGAGAGGACGGCGTGACGGACGAGGATCGCGCCCTCGCCCGCGAAACGCTCGTCGAGGCCCTGGCCTCCACCAACGCCACTTTCGCCGGCACGGCCCTCCGCGCCCTCCACCGCGGCGATCCCGCCGATCCCCTCGTCGCCTCCAACGCCCTCCGCATCGCCCGCGACCCGTCCTACCCCTCCACCTCCCGCACCACCGCGCTGCTCATTCTGGAAGACTGCGCCCGTGCAACCTCTTCAACCCCTTCAACCTCTTCAACCTCTTCAACCCCTTCAACCCTCACGGAAACCGCCTCGGCGATTTCCGCGGACCCTTCCGCCTCCTCCCTCCTCCGCCGCACCGCCGAAGCGGTCCTGAAGCGCCTTGCCACGGACGCCCCGAATCCGTAGAATCCATCCCCGTTCCGCCCATGCCCCTCAAACACCAACCTCCCCGCTAGACGATAGCGGCACGACAACGAACGGAGAGAACCATGCGAAAATCATCCGCCCGCCCGCGCCAGTTCCTCAATCGCAGAGGAGCCCTTGGTGTGTGGATTTCCATGCACCTGATTCTATTCATCATCGTCCCTGGATGGGACACGGTTTGTCTTTTTTCCGGGCTCGATTTTTTACTTCTTGGGGCGGCTCTGTTCCAAAAGGAAAAATTCATCCCGAAAGTCTTTGGCCTTGTGTCGTTTCTTCTTTCCGGATTGTTGTTTTATTTTCACGATGCCCGGCTTCAAACGGCGGCGAATTCGATCACGCCATGGTTCGTCGAAAACCGCGTCGTTGCGGAACCTTTCGCAACGCGCATGACACCGCCGGTCAAGGGGCTCGGCGGTTCCAATACCGACGCAATCGGTCGATTACGGGAAGTGTTTCGTAGGGATGAAACATTCTCGGAAAACGCAGCCATTGATGCCGAGGAAAAGAACACCGCCGCCAACGAACTCTTCTCCCTGCCCGAACTGCCCGACGGTGTCGTGGGCGATTTGGCGCGGATGTTTGCGTCGCCCGACGAGGACGAGGTCTGGCGGGACTACTGCCTGCAGTTCCTCGGCAGCGCGCTGGAACGGACGGACGGCGTGACGGACGAGGACCGCGCCCTCGCCCGCGAGACGCTCGTCGAGGCTCTGGACTCCACGAACGCCACCTTCGCCGGCACGGCCCTCCGCGCCCTCCACCGCGGCGATCCGTCCGATCCGCTCGTCGCCTCCAACGCCCTCCGCATCGCCCGCGATCCGTCCTATCCCTCCGCCTCCCGCACCACCGCGCTTCTCGTCCTGGAGGAATGCGTCCGCGAGGCCCCTTCAACCTCTTCAACCCCTGCAACCCTTTCAACCCTCGCGGAAACCGCAGCCGCGGTTTCCGCGGACCCCTCCGCCTCATCCCTCCTTCGCCAGACCGCCGAAGCGGTCCTGAAGCGCATTGCGGACTGAGCGCCCCGCGCTCACCCGCTTCGTTGCATGCCGACCGACCTTCCGTCCGGGCGGGGGCCGGATCTCATTCTATTCCTTCGTTTTCTCACAATCGTCCATGCGGCCACGCATCCCATTCCTTCGGCCATTTTTTGATGCCAAGCCTTGACGCTGTCAGATGGCAGCGCAAAAGAAAGGACACGTCCCTCGCCAGCACGACCGCCGCGCGTTCAATCCATCCTGGACTAGATGAGTCTTTGCAAACCGTTTTCCAGCAATCGGGCCTTGTCCAGCAAAGTTTCCCATTTGGGTATCTGTGCCAGTCGGCGCATTCCTTGAATGTGGCATGCCCTTGTGGCTGAAGCCATTCTACACCAGTTTTTACTTCCGGCGGAGTGTCGGTCCATCCGTTGATCTCGAAGCGGATGGTGACGGTCGCTATGGCGCATCCTACGGATGGGTCCTCAATGGACATCTCCCCTTCAACGCCGATGATGTTCGAGGTCCTCTTGATCGGATAATTTATCGGAGTCGCACCCGGCAGCAAGGCGTAGGTGATGATGTTTTGCCTGAAGTCCTCGGCATCGACAACTGCAGGGTCCATCATTTTGACTCGGGAAAGTATGGCTTGGACTTGGGTACGGAAAACCCGTTGACAACCGTTTCCTTTGCAGAACGGCCCACCTTGGTTATGATTGCGTTTTGTCTGGAATTCTTGTCTTGCTTCTTGTAGTGTTCGTACCCCCCGAAAGGAGAAAAGCTCTTCTTGGCATAGTCGTCCATCTCATTGATGTCGTCGTCGTGCATGATGAGATCGTCCGGTTTTGTCCCGTCAAGGTTCACGCCTTCTTGAGAAATCCCGACCGGCCAACCGGCCATGAGCCGATACGGCACATTGTCGACGAAGACCGAGAACACCTTGATGCTTCCGCTGGCCATCCCGTAAGTCCAGCCACTAAGCCAATTCCGCCTGTTTTTGGCTGTAAGATGGTCGCGCCAAGACAGAATCATCTGAGTTGGAAACGAAGAAAGACACTTTTCTACGAGATTCCCGTTGTTCCCGTTCGTGGCGTCAACCGGGTATGTAATCATGTTGCAGCAATCGCCGGCCCATGGGAACACGATGACCTTGTGTCCGGGAATAAACGACTGCTGCCAGTCATTTACATCCTCCATGAAGTTGATGAAGTCCAACGCCAGTCGTTCAATGTCGGATTGGTTGTTTTTTGCAAAAGCGCTCTTGACTCGATCCGTAAAGCCGTCCATGTCCGCCCGGAACACGAATCCGTAATAGATGGCGGGATGTTCGGGAGGATTGTCGGGGACCTTCTCGATGCCGGTGTTCAGAACGAGATACTGGAGTTTCGTTCCTTCGTCGATTGAAAAACGAACTTCTGCGGTTTTGGGAGGCGTGCAATCGACATCCACCCAGGGCGCGACGCCATCCGACGTCCGATAGGCTAAATGCCACGATCGCGGAGCTTGTCCGCCCAGAAGTTTCCGTGCCGGGTCGTTCGCGCTTGGTCCGAGCGAAATGCGCGAATGGGCCGCCCTCTCTCCGGAGGCCGATGGAACTTTGATGATGATGCTGCGGCCGAACTCCGCGGCCATTTTGAACCCGACAACACCATCTTCCTTGTCTTTGAAGATCCTATCTTTGACGAATTCGGACAACTCCTTTGCAAAAGCGATGACGGGTTTGTACTCTTCCTTTCCGTAATCGAGGTAGAAATGCAACAATACGCCTTGATGCTCCAAGAGCGCGACCTTTCCGTCGGGCGCCTTGGCCGTAGCGGACTTTGCGGCCTTGGTGTAGTCGTCGTAGATGCTCACGAGTCTTTCCGTTAACGGGCTCTTCTCTGCCTTTTGCAGATTCGGTGCAACGGCCAGATAGGCGTAGAAATGCCATCCGTTCGCCAGATTATAGGAAGGCGCCTCAATGTCGTCTTCGTGCGCGTATGCGGCCTCCTTGTTCAGAACGAGTTCGCCGAAATTTCTCGGGATATCGTTCTGCAGGATATAAGCCAGGCTTTGCTGTCGGATCTGTTGCCACTTATTCATCGTTTGTTCCTTTCGGTTAGTCGACACAGGTAAAAAGGAGAAGAGACGCTATTCCCAGTGCGAACGCTAGCCCGACAAGGACTAGTATTGCTTTGAACATACGCCGGCACCAGTTCAACTTCGTGGTCATGATTTCGCCGTTGACCGCGAGTTGGTCGCAGAATTCCGATATGATGTCATCTTCGGAGAGGTTCGCTTCTTTTCGCGCCAGCTCGTCGCGTAGATGTGTCCCTCCCAGATCGTTTGGACTAAGTGGAAACAGCAACCAAAGCCGCCCCGTTATTTTTGAGCTCCGCCTTGGAATTTGAGTGAGGGCGGCAAAGACAAGGACGGCGACAAAAGACAGGGCAAGCAGACTTAGCAAAATCCAAAGAATCCAATGCCAACGAGCGCATTGGCCATTCCTAAGTTGATCCGCCAAAACCGGTCTTGAAACGGCAAAGCCGATAAGTATGGTTGTATATGTCAGCCCGCCCGCTACTTTCGTATCGATAAAACGAATGGTCTTCTGCACATTGTCGAGAGAATACCGCAAGTGTTCGATTCTCTGCTCGAATGGCAGCGCCTTGTCGGTCTGTTCCGCGCACATTTTATGCAAACCTCCGAGAAAACCCGTTTTTGATGATGGGGTTCTTGTTGATGGCGGCATTCAATCCTTCGCCGGCGTCGGCACACCGTTTGAGCATTTCCAGATTGGAGCCTCCAATCCGGTCGATCGTGTATTCGTAGGTCTTTCCATCGTGGAACTGGACGCGAATGCTCGTCTCGTCGTAGTCGTATGCGACGATTCCGGATTTTCCGGTTCGGTTCTGGTAGGGTTTCATGGTCGTTTTCGTTGGTTGCTTGATTTCCTCTCCGGGATTTCGGAGAGAAGGAAAGCGTCGGGGCGGGCGTGTGGAACGAGGTGTTTCGCGCGGGTGGGCGCGGACAAGGGAAGAAACTACCACAAACCCGGGGCGCCCGAATGCAACAATTGTGCAACAAATTCGTGCTTGACTTTTGGGTCGGCACGGGTTGCGGAGCCCTCCGTCATGGTGTGAAATTTACGATGAGAGCCCGCGCGGTTTGTCGCGACCTGACGACCGGTCGTCTTGGCGACTGGGGCCAAGTCGGCGGGCCGACAAGTCGGCAAGTCTCCAAAATGTCAAGTCGAAATTTGTTGCATAAATGTTGCAATCGTTCTTCTTGACGCCGTGGTAGAATCCCGTCCCGCAATGAAGAGCAAACCGAACAGCGACGCCGGAGCGTCCCCGAGGACGCTTCTGGTCGTGGAGGCCGACGGTGCGCGCGCGGAGGAGCTCCGCGCGGAGCTGGCCGCCCGCGGGTTCGCCGTCTCCGTTCTCCGGTCCAGGTCGGAGGAGGAGCCCGCCGGCCTGCCTTCCGGACGCGATCCCGCGACCGCTCCCTCCGGCTCTGGAGACGGAGCGGATGCCGCGTTCACCAAGGAAGGCATCCAGATCCTGTTCCGAAATCTCACTTCGTCCGAGAACAAGGTTCTTGACATTCTGCTCCGAAACGCCGGGAAGCCCGTTTCGCGGACCGACCTCTACCGGGAACTCTACAACGGACAGGGGCCCGTCGAATCCAGGGCGGTCGACCAGCTTCTCCTGCGTCTGAAGGACAAGCTCGGCCGCCTCGGTGAAAGCATCGAGACCCGCCGGGGCGTCGGCGTTCGCTGGAATGCGGAACGGAAGAATCCCTCCTGGGTTTCGCCCCTGCGGCTTTTGGAGATTCTCCGCGCCTGCCGCTCCGCAGTGCTGTCGCTCTTCCTCGTCGTCGGCTTCGCGGCCGGATGGCTCCTCCGCTCCGGACGGGACGGGGATCCGGGGGCGAAGCCCATTTTCTCCGCGAGCGAACTTCCCTTGCCGCCTCCGCCGGTCCAGGCGTTGCCGTGGGGCGTGGATCAGCGCGCGCTGCCCGGACACGGGCCGGAATGCGCGATCGACGGGGACACGAACACCTGGTACCAGAGCGCCGGCCCGGCGCAGAAGAAGGACGGGCTCGTCGTCGAATACCATCCGTCCGTCCGCGGGACGCTCTCCGTCCGGTGCGGCGTTCCGGGCAGCACCAACGCCCTGCCCAGGATCCGCGTCGGCGTGTACTCCAACGACGACTCCCGCATCCGAAAGCTCGGGGAGGTCGATCCGGCGACGGGCCTCTTCTCCGGCGACATCGGCGAGAAGCCGGCGCTCCGGGTCTTCCTGTTCGTCGCCGCCGACTCGGACGAGCCCTTCGCGGTGCGGTCCGTGACGATCGAGCCGTAGGGGGCCATGGACAGCCTTTCCGCCTCCCTCTTCGCCCTCCTCCTCGCCGCGCTCTGGTGCGGCTTCGGGGTCTACGGGCTCGCGCGGATGGCGGCGCGTTCGCCGCAGGGGCGGGAGATGCTGGCGCGCCTGCGCCGGAGCGGGCCGCTCGGCGAGGCCGCCACGCTCGCGATGCTCGTCGCGGTCGTCGCGATCGGCGGCACGAAGCCGGGCGATGGAGGCGGGGGTGGAGGCGGAGGCGGGCTCCGAAGCGCGCCGCCCGCGCCGCCGCCAGAGCCGGCGTTCGGGCTCGTCGAGGTGCGGACGGAGGGCGTCGCGCTGCGGGCGGAGCCGACGAATTCGGTCGAGGCGGCGGCGTGGCGGCTGCGCGGCGCGTCGGAGGACGGAATCTGGATCGAATGCGAGAGGCCGTTCTTCGCGCTCGGGACGAATCCGGTGCGTCGCGTCTACGCGAGCGCGTCGGGCGCGCTGTCCTTCGAGAGCGCGCAGCATCCGCCGCTCGGCGCGCCGCTGCCGCAGCGGCTCGGCGGGGACGTCTCGCCCCACCTTGAGGCGGCGCTGGCGCCCTTCCGCGCGCCGCTCGGGATCCTGCCGGCGGCGAACGAGACGAATGCGGCGCCATCGCGTTTCTGGCACGCGCCGGCGCCCGGCGGCGGGCTGCTCGTCGCGTGGGAGAACGTGCTCGTGGACCGTCTGCCGGGCCGTCGCGCAACGGTCCAGGCGGAGCTGAGCCCGAACGGCGACTTCACCTACCGCTACGACTTTACGGACGCGCTCGATCCGCCGCCGACGAACTTCGCGATCGGCGCGCAGGCCGGCACGAACGCCGTCAACGCGCTCTACTTCGGCCCCCTCCCCGAGGGGGCTCCCGGCGGAGCCGGGTGGGGGAGTCTCTCCGCACC
>Ga0310691_10001227_pt1 | contig 40451 bp, 38 predicted proteins | sample 176DNAGHGlowgp2_FD_203887 | JGI IMG/M metagenome (GOLD analysis project Ga0310691, IMG submission 203887) | Sheep rumen microbial communities from Palmerston North, Manawatu-Wanganui, New Zealand - 1766 DNA GHGlow gp2 (v2) (version 2) | ecosystem: Host-associated > Mammals > Digestive system >... | reverse complement strand
TTGGGCACCTTGCAGAAGGTTCTGTCCGCCCGCCAGGCTGCAGGAATCAAGGACAATCCCGGCCAAGATGCCGATCCGCTTCCTGCCGATTATGATGCCCTGAAACAGGGTACAGCCGTACAGACCCAGCTGACAGGAAAGCCGTTCGACTATGGTTTTGTCCCTGCCACAGACTACTACCTCAAAGCCCACCTCTTTGGCGATATCTTCGCCCGCAACAACCTCAGTTTTGCCGACCGCGAGATTGTTACTGTCAGCGCCATCTCTGCCCTGCCGGGCTGCGAGCCGCAGCTGATTGCCCATGTCTCAGGCGCCCGCAACATGGGGGTGTCGGATGCCGAACTCCGCGCCCTCCCCTCCCTTTTGGAAGAAAAGGTCGGCCTGGCCGAGGCAGAACGCCTCCGCGGTGCCCTGAAGGCTGTTTTGGGAGATGCCCACACCCCCGTGCAGACGGTGGATTTCTCCGTCTGGCCCATGGGACAGCCCAATACCGCTTATGCACAGTACTTCACCGGCAACAGTTATCTGGCTCCGATGGATGGCGGCCTAGCCAACGTCACCTTCGAGCCCGGTTGCCGCAACAACTGGCACATTCACCACAAGCAGGTCCAGGTTCTCATCTGCGTGGCCGGTCGAGGCTGGTACCAGGAATGGGGCAAACCGGCCGTACCGCTTGTTCCCGGCACCATCATTGAGATACCGGAAGGCGCCAAACACTGGCACGGCGCCGCTGCCGACAGCTGGATGCAGCACCTCACCTACCACAAGGATGTCCAGGCAGATGCTTCCAACGAGTGGCTGGAACCCGTATCAGACGAACAGTACCACAGGGTCAAATAACTACAGGGAAAGGGTGACACGGATGTCGCCCTCCCCTGCTTTCAGGAAAGATTTAAGCGCATCCATCGACCCGTATTCCATTCTGCCGATACGGGTGTAACTCCAGGAGTTGCTGCCATAGAAAAGCACAAGTTGGTTGCCGCTGTAGAGAATGACATCGCCCGCTTGCGTGGTAATCTGGCTGTCGCTGGCGGGAAGTGACCGGCCCAGGGCTCCCACTTTCTCAAATCCGCCGTAATCGCGGGCGGTATAGGTGATGGGGGCTGCCTGCAAGGCTTCTACAAGGGCTTTTGTGCTAGCATTGTTTTCAATGGCAATCGGGAGCGTTTTCCCGTCAATGGTAATCTGAATTTTGTCCGGCATCTGTGATTCTTTTTGGGGGTCTTCCGGCTGCTGTTGCTCTGCACCGGGCTCAGGAACCCTGGTGCAGGACAACAGGACAAGGAACAGTACTTTAAGGAACGTTTTCATCCTACTGCAGGTTCTCCTTGAAAAAGTCCTCGATCTTGTCGAATGGAATCACTCCTGCAGCATCATCATAGAGGTCCACATGGGAGGCTCCGGGGATGATCAGGAGCTCTTTGTTACCTTCTTTGGCGCTTTCTCCGACGACATGCTTTCCGGTCATGCGCTCGAAGGCATACTCGCTGAAATAGCGGCTGTGAGCCTTTTCGCCGTGAATGAGAAGCACAGGATTCTCGATTTCATGCGCCCAGGCCAGCAGGGGCTGGTTCAGAAAACTCTGGCAGCCGATAACGTTCCAGCCGTCGTTGGAGTTGCCACTGCGTTTGTGATAGCCGCGGGATGTCTTGTAATAGGCATGATAGTCCTTGACAAACCACGGAGCGTCCTCGGGAAGCGGATCTACAACACCACCGGCACGCTCGTAAGTGCCTGAAGCATAATCTTTCGTTCGCTGCGCAGCCAGGGCGCGGCGTTTTTCCTGACGCTGTGCGGGCGTATCCTCGCTGGCGAAATATCCCTCCACATTCACCTTGCTCATATCGTACATGGTAGAGGCCACGGTAGCCCTAATGCGCGGATCCAGCGCAGCCGCATTGACGGCCATGCCACCAAAACCGCAGATGCCGATGATGCCGATGCGCTTCGGGTCCACCAGTTCGCAGTTGGAAAGGAAATCGACGGCCGCCAGGAAATCCTCCGTATTGATGTCCGGGGAGGCCATCCTGCGAGGTTCGCCACCGGATTCACCGGTGAAGGAAGGGTCGAAGGCAATGGCCACAAAGCCTCTTTCGGCCATATGCTGGGCATACAGGCCGCTGCTCTGCTCCTTCACGGCTCCGAAAGGACCGCTCACCGCAATGGCGGGAAGTCGGCCGGCTGCATCCTTGGGAACATACATATCGGCCGCCAGTTCAATGCCATAGCGGTTATGAAAAGTAACTTTACTGTGGTTGACAAGTTCGGATTGGGGGAAGGTCTTGTCCCACTCCCGGGTAAGATTCAGTGTGCTCATATTCTGGTTTGTGTTTGATTTGCAAGCAAGCAGGATCAAAGCCGCTACGGAAACTGTGACGAATTGTTTGACCATCATCTCTTTGTTTTTTGCAAAGGTAAGCCGTCTGCCCGGAAGAATCTTACCTATTTTTGCCGATGATTTACCAATATCGCAGAATAATCCCTATATTTGCGAAAAACCATACCTTTTCAAGCGCAATGAAGAACATTCTCCACATCTCCGACCCCAATGTCTATGCCCGCTCCGTCGGGGCTCCGGTGTTGCATCCCCTGGTCAGCGTCATCCACTATGATGAGGTTTCGCCGGTCCGTACCAGCCTGAATCGATACGGCGTTTACGGACTCTTCATCCAGCGGAACTTCCCCAAGCACCTCACCTATGGAATGAAAATGTTCGATGCGGCCGAAGGCTCCATTTTTGCCGTAGAGCCGGGCCAGATCGGCGGAAAAGAAGATGAGGGGGAGGACCTCTACATCAGCGGCTGGGTACTGTTGTTCTCACCGGAACTCATCCGAGGAACCGACCTTGAGGCCAAGATGAAAGACTACCCCTACTTCTCCTACTTCGCCACGGAGACCTTGAAAATGGAGCCTTCGGAATGGGGCCGGATCATTCAACTGCTCACGCAGTTAAGGCACGAGCTTCAGGAGCATAACGATTCCCCGGCGCTTCGCAGCGTCATCCTGGGATACATCCGCCTTGTTCTGGAATACTGCCAGCGCATCTATCTGCGCCAACTGTCAAAGGAAGACAATGTCTCATCCGACATCCTCAAACGCTTCCACAATCTGCTGCGGGAGTATTATCTGGATGGCCGGCAGATGGAACTCGGCATCCCCTCCGTCCAATACTGCGCCAGTCAACTGGCCTATTCCCCCCGGTACCTTGGGGATGTGATCCACAAAGCAACCGGGGGTACGGCCATCGGCTATATCCATGCCTTCGTGATTGAACAAGGGAAAAGCCTTCTGATGAACGGGCACAATGTAGGCGAAACCGCTCTGTTGCTGGGCTTCGAATTTCCGCACCACTTCACCCGTCTCTTCAAGAAAGTGACCGGCATAACGCCGACGGAATTTCTGGCGTAATCCCCTTACTGCTCGTCAATGATGCGTCCCAGGTTGTCGATGCGCTTTTCAAAACGATTCACGCCGATTACGGCCAGGATATAGGCCAGCCCGTCGGCAATAATGCCGAGGCCGATGATCGTGGACAGGACACCGGCCGTCACATCCAGATTCTTGAGGCCCAAGAAGCCAAGGACTGCACCGCCGATACCAAGAAGCAGGAGTCCCCACCACATGAGGAAGCCGACCCGCTTGTAGTCAAAACTCTGGACGGCGATGACGATGCCTTCAATCATTACCCAGATGGCGAACACCACCGGCAGCGACACGGCTGTCCCCAGGACGTTGAAAAGGAAGAAGCAGCCGAAGAAAATGTCCAGCAGGGCGCTCAGGGCGCGGGTTCCGCTGTTGGGCAGGAATGCCTGGGTCCGGAAAGTAAAGACCAGTTTGGCGACACCGGAAAGCAGTGTGATGCAGCCAAGCACCCATGCGGCGGAAATCAGCGTGATGTCCGGTTTGGCAATACAGACAACGCCAAGAATGATCAGGAGGAGGCCCGTAATGCAGAGCCAGATTTTGGTACTTGTTTTCATGTTTGAATAGTTTAGTTATACATATATACTTCTTTTCTCCGAACCGGAATCTTTCACTTGCCCTCCAACGCTTCGATACACCAGGAGAAGGCCGATGCCAGGCGCTTTTCGCCATCCTGGAAATGGCCTCCCGGGTTCCAGACCAGCGTGCAGTTTCCTCTCCCAAGTTGAGCCTGCAGCAGTTCATACTCCCCTCTTACGCTGTCGCCGACACGTGCAATCGACCGGTTTTTCACATGCTCCTCCTGGTCTCCCAGGCTCAAGTACACCTTCCCGGCCTTCACCGGATGGGCTTTGGCATAGTCCAGCCAGTCTTTGATCCAAAGGGAAGGAGAAGCTGCTGCGACAGCAGAGAAACGGTCTGTCTGCATGGATGACCAAAGGGCGAAAAGACCCCCTAAAGAGTAGCCGCCCAGAATGACGGGCAGCTTGCCATAATCGGCCTCCAGCACAGGCAGAAGCGACGCTGTCACATAACTAAGCGTATCGCCTGTCTTGGTCCCCACTTCCGGTTTCCGGTTGATGGCATCATCGTGCCAAGGCGTAAGGTCCAGATCCCAGTCGAAAACCTGAAATGCCGCCAGAACGAAAGGAATTCCGCAGGTCTCGGTAATCAGTTCTGCCGTACGGTCGAAGATGCCGCGCTCATGATTCCCAAGTGTTTGAATCAGAATATATTTTGGGTTAATAGCGTCTGACAGAAAGCACTCACGGCCGTTTATGATGGAAGTTTTATGGTTCATAGCATACAAAGATAGCATTATTTTCCGAAAGCAAGGGGATTTCCTTCCAGCCATCCGGACGGCTTGAGTCTCTCCGAGAAACATGGAATTTACCGCTGCGCCTTATTCTCCCCGAAGGGATTCAAGTCCACATACTGCCCGCTGGCGCGGTCATAATGGCGAAGGACAGGATTGGTTTCATAGATTTCTCTGCAGACATCGTCCGGCACATCGAAACGGCGTCACCGCCCAGACGGATCATTCATCATATCCGGGTCGGTCAGACGCCAGGGGCTTCATCCGGCTGCTGGCCGTCGTGTGCCTTCCACATGCACTCGGTAATCTGCATGTCGGAGAAAACCGCCGTGAAAGACGACTCTTCCGGAGAACAGGCGTAGATGCCGAAGGAGATTTCATCGGCACCCGCATACATGTGACAGATGCGCATCTGGCTGAAGTGGACACCGTCCGTCGAGCATTCGATGCAGTAGTCATCGGCCCGGCGGGAGAAACGGTACCACATGGTCTTGACATCGGCGGGGATGGCCGTAGTGGCCCAATCGGACCAGCCCTTGTTGGTAGACACGCTGCCCAGGTGCTGGAACTCCCCGTTCTCAAACTCTACGGAGCCCTTGAGCCAGTTCTCGCTGTCCAGGTACATGACGATGCCGCACTGGTCGAAGCGCTGGTGGCTCTGCGTGAAGTCGGTCTTCACTACAAAACTGAAGTACTGCTCACGGGTTTTCATCTGCAGCACCGGCGCGTTGTCGTTCCGGAAATGATAGTAGGTCCGCTGCCAGAGGTCGGTATGGGGAGCGGTGGTGATGGCGATGGTGTCGCCCTTGATTTCACAGGCGGCCGGCTCCCGGGTCCATTGAAGTTGGTCCAACTGAATCTTTCCGCCGTCAGCAAGCGCATCGGCTACGCTGTCAATAAATTCAGTGTCAGTTGCTTTTTGAGCAGGGCTTCCGCAAGAAACCGCGCAAATGCATAATCCCATGCAAAGGTTTTTAACAAAGTTTGTCATAATAAGGTTACAATGATTAACATATTCTGTCAATGGCTGGGTCTCAGGATCATAAAGACCACGGCGCCCACGCAGACGGCAATCCCGATGGCCATTTTCAGCGTCAGGGGCTCTCCAAAAAGCAGGGTCCCTATCAGAATGGCCGTCAGCGGCTCAAAGACTCCGAGGATGGAAGTTTTGGTGGGGCCGATATAACGCGACGAAAGCGCGAGCGTCAGCATGGAAATCATGGTGGGCACAATGGCAAGGCCGATGAGATTGCCCCAGTCGGCCACGGTGTCGATCCCTTCCACGAAACTTCCTCCCTGAAGGGCCCGCAGAGAGACGAACAGGGCGGTTCCGGTCAGGAGGGCATACAAGGTGAGCGTATGCTCGGAAACGTTTCTGATGCGCTTGCTCCGGTTCACGATGACCAGGTAGAAAGCATAACTGAGGGCCGATGCCGTGGCGAGGATAATGCCCGGAATCTTGATTTCGGCCCCGGATGAAGGACTGGACAGCAGCAGGATGCCACCGAAAGTGGCGATGATGGACAGCCATGTCTGCCAACTTGGATAGAAACGCAGGAAGACCATGATAAGGGCCACGAACACCGGGTAGAGATACACCAGCGTGGTGGCAAGCCCTGAAGGGATGAACTCGTAGGAGAAAAAGAGAAACAGGCTGCTGCAGGAAAACAGCAGGCCCAGGACGACAAGCAGGCCGAGTTCTCTTCCCCTGACCTTGAAAGGCTCTTTCTTCAGGAGCATCCATCCCGCAAGGATGGCGGCCGAAAAGCCATAACGGAACAGGAGCATCACCAGAACCGGAACGCCGCTGTCGAGAAGCGGCTTGGCAAAAAGCGGGTTGGTTCCATACGAAACGCCCGCTACAAAACCGGCGATCAGCCCTGCAATCCTTCGGCTGTTACTGTCTATCGTGCGTACCAAAACTATTCTTTGCTATAAATCGGGGCGCAAAGATACGGCTTTTCCGGCAGACCGGGAAAAGATTTTTCAGGAATTCCGGCCGATGTCGCAAAGGGAGGCTTTGGCACGGTCCAGGGCTTCCAGGACACGGTCGCACCAGGCGTCGAATGCCGGGTCCGGCACCTGCAGCCGGGGGTTAGAGAGGATGTTGTCGATGGTATCGGCCACCCCTTCCTCAAAACGGACGGCAGCCTGGAAGCCGGGAACCGCCCGCTTGAGTTTGCTGTTGTCAAAAAGCACGGTCACGGCTTTGTCGCCGAGCAGGCCACCCCGGAAATCGTACGGTCCCACATCGGCAAGGAACTCGGAAGAAACGTGGACCGCCTTGAGTTCCACGCCCAGTTTGTCGGCAATGACCTGGTAGATCTGGTTCCAACTGAGGGTTTCGTCGGAAGTGATCTGGAAGGCATTTCCAAGCGCATGCGGGTTTCCCATCAGACCGATAAAGCCTTTGGCAAAGTCGGAATTATGCGTCAGGGTCCACTGGGAGGTGCCGTCCCCGTGGATGATGACGCGCTTACCGTCCAGCATGCGCCGGAGCACCTGCCAGGAGCCCTTTTCTCCATGTACGCCCAGCGGAACGGAACGATCGCCATACGTGTGGCTGGGGCGGATGATGGTCACCGGAAAGCCTTCCTGCCGGTATTTTTCCATCAGGAAATCCTCGCAGGCAATTTTTTTGCGGGAATATTCCCAATAAGGATTGGCCAGTGGAGTGCCCTCCGTAATGAAAGGACTCGCCGCCGGTTTCTGATAGGCCGATGCGGAACTGATGTACATATATTGCCGCGTTTTGCCCCGGAACAGCCTCCAGTCCCTTTCCACCTGGGCGGGAACAAAGCCGATGAAATCGCAGACGCAGTCCCAGGAACGGTCTTGCAGGAGGCGGGCCACGGCCGTCTCGTCTTCTACGTCGGCCTTGATTACATGGACGCCCTCCGGAACGGCCTCAGGCCTGGAACCACGGTTGAGAAGGGTCAGGTCCCACTTTCCTTCTGCCGCGAGGGCAGCGGTGATGGCGGTGCTGATGGTGCCGGTGCCGCCGATGAACAATGCTTTGGGTTTCATGGGAGTCTAGTTGAATTATATTGCAAATATATGGAAAAAATGTATATCTTCGCGGATGAAAGAATGCTGGTACGAACTTTATGACGTAACCCGGGAGAACCAACTGTATGTAAGAACGCAACTTGACGATCATGAATTCAGAAAGAGAAGTTTGGATAGACTGGCTGCGCATCATCGCATGCCTGTTCGTGATGATGACACATTGCTGTGAATGTTTTTATTTCGGCGACGGCGGCACCCTTATCCTCACCCGGGCCGATGCCATCTGGGTGACGCTGCTGAATACCTTCACCCGGGCCTGTGTTCCGCTTTTCATCGTGGCTTCCAGTTATCTGCAGTTCCCCATCCACTACCCGACCGGCGTGTTTTTCCGCAAAAGGCTGGTGCGCATCCTGATCCCTTTCGTGCTTTGGTCGCTGGTCTATGCGCTGGTCTGGGGAAATCCCGTGCAAAACCTCAAGGACCTCCTGCTCAACTTCAATTATTCGGCCGGACACCTGTGGTTTGTATATATGCTCCTCGGCATCTACCTCATCATGCCCCTGCTCTCCCCCTGGGCCGAGAAAGTGGGCAAGAAGGAGTTGCAACTATTTTTGGGAATCTGGCTTTTCAGCACCGTCATTCCCTACATCCGCTACTGGGCCGGCGGTCCGGCCGAGGTGATCTACGGACCCTCCGGCATTCCCAACCTGGCCCGGTATCCCCTGTGGGGAGAAGCCAGTTGGAACGCCTACGGCACGTTCTACTACATCAGCGGCTTCATCGGCTTCCTGCTGCTGGGCTTGTATTTCCGTAAATTCGTAAAGGAGTTGAGTTGGAAAAAGACCCTGGCCATCGCCCTGCCGCTGTTTGCCGCGGGCTTTGCCATCGGAGCCGGCGGCTTCTACCGTCAGGTCCTCGCCAGTGGCGGCGGGGAGTTCCCCGTCTCCGGTCCGGTGGGATACGCGGCCATCTGGGAAACCACCTGGTTCAACGACACGCTGGGCCTGGCCCTGATGACCATCGCCTGGATTCTGATCATCCGCAAAATGGGAAACAGCGGCGCGTTCTACCAAAAGATCATCCTGCCCGTTTCCCAGGCCAGTTACGGCATGTACCTTTGCCACATGCTGGTGCTGAGCACGGTTTCCGTCTGGATTTTCGCCTGGCTCAAACGGGGGACCGAGGGGGTCCTGGGCTTCTGGACTACGCCCGTGGAAGTACTGCTCATCGCGCTGGTCACCTTCAGCGTCACAGCCGTGGCCTGCGTCCTTGTCCGGCGCATCCCCAGGCTTGGGAAGTTCATCGTGGGCTAAGCGGTTTCGCTTGCGTAAATGCGCTCGAACAAGGTTCTTAACAGCGCCTCATCCCGGATGACCCGGCGAAGTTCCTCCAGTTTGGCACTGTTGGGAGACTCCGGAATCCAGAGTTTGAGGTAACCGCCGTAATCATACTTCTCATGAAGGTGCTCCAGCGTACGCCGCCAGTGCCCCTCCTTCTCCAGTTCCGGATAATGGGACAGGCCGAACTGCACCGTGCGCCGGATAATCTGCTCCGGCTCGATGAGGCGGTCGGCCTCAGCGACGATGCGCCCGTAGATGCTGCGCGGCTCATGGTCGGAAGAGGCGCGGTGATCTTCGGCCGCCTGGGCGATGGTTTCAATCTCATCGGCCGAAAACCACTGCCGAAGTTCCTTCATTTCGCGGATGATGCGGCCGCTTTCCAGGTGGTGGGTTTTCCGGTCCACGGCAAGGCCCAAATCGTGGCAGGCGGCCGCCGCATAGACCATATCCCTGTTTACGGGATAGTGTGTCGCCAGGTCCAGGGCACGGGCGATGACGCTGCGGGCGTGGTCTTCCTGATGCGCCTTGTCAAAACGCTTATACCGAGGCACAATTTCGGACCGGACAAAACACGCCAAGGCCGGATCTACTGCAGTTTCTGTCTGTTTCATTACAAGATGATTTCCATGCTGGTGAACTGGGGCTGCATTCCCATGGCCTCATAGAATTTAAGGGCGGGATGATTGCACTCCCACACATGCAGCGTAATGTTGTGGCAGCCCTGCTCGCGGGCAAACTTTCTGACATGCCCGAACAGTTTGGTGCCGATTCCCTGCCCGCGCGCCTTCTCGTCCACGCATATATCGTCGATATAGAGCGAGGTGAGCGGCTGCAGACTGCCGCTGTTCTGGAACGTGAGGGCGCAGAAGGCATAGCCCAGCACCTCCGAATCCCGTTCGTAAACGAATACCGGAGTTTCCGGATTGGCAAAAATGGCTTCCAGGGCGGCATCCGTGTACTTTTTGCCCTCGCCCCGGAAAAGGTCGGGGCGGCCGTTGTGATGAATTCGGAGCACTTGCTCCAGGAGCCGGTTCACGGCTGCCAAATCCCGGCTGCTTGCTTTTCTTATCAATTCCATAAACTGCGATTATACCGGATCGACATCAATGACCAGATGGCCGAAGTATTTCTTCTCCTTCTCAAAGGCGTTCACGCTGTCCAGGAGCCTCTTTTTGTTGGCCTGCAGGGCCTTGTCACGGGGCAGCATCACGCGGATCTGGCGGATATACCGGTCGGCCACTTTGTCCACGGCCGGCGTATAGGGGCCGATGTGCGGAAGCGCCAGCCGGGAGGAAAACTCCCGGGAAAGGAAATCCACCCTCTTTTCGCTGGCGTCCCGGAAAGTGAGGTAAATGAGGCGCGTGTAAGGAGGATAGCCGAACTGACGGCGTTCCTGGAGCATATCGGCGGTGTTGTCCGTCTTCTCTCCCAGGCGGGCGAAAACCGGATGGGAGGGCTCCCGGGTCTGGATGACGAAAAGGCCCGGCTTTCCGCGCCGGCCGCTGCGGCCCCGGAACTGCTCCAGAATCTGGATGGCATGCTCGTCGGCCCGGAAGTCCTGCTGACCCAGGATATTGTCGGCCTGGATGACGGCCACCAGCGAGAGGCCGGCGAAATCGAATCCCTTCGTGAGCACCTGCGTGCCGATGAGGATGTCGATCTCTCCCTGGGCGAACTGACGGATGATGTCCGCTTCGGCGGCACTGCTGTCGCTGTCCAGCCGGGCGATGCGGGCCTCGGGGAAGACGGCCTTCACCTCCTCCTCGATTTTCTGGGTCCCGGCCCCGAGGGGCTGGAGTTTGCCTCCGCACTTTTTGCAAAGACCGGTGTATTCTTCCGAATGACCGCAATAGTGGCAAAGGAGGCGCTGGGGATGCAGGTGCAGGCTCATGGAGACGTTGCAGTGCGGACATTTGGGGATATCGCCGCACTCGGTGCACTGGACGGCCGGGGCATAGGAGCGGCGGGAGCGAAGGAGCACAGCCTGTCCGCCTTCCTTGAGGGTACGGTCCAACTGCTGCAGCAACTTGAGGGAAAGGCTCCCCACCATACCGTTTTTCCTCCGCTCGGCAATGGTGTCGATCAGAAGGATGGGCACCTCTTCTCCCTGATGGAAGCGCTGCTTCAGGTCAACCTTTACAAAGCGCCCGTTTTCAGCATTATAGAGCGATTCCAGCGACGGGGTTGCACTGCCCAGGATCACATGGGCGCCTTGGATGAGCGCGAGCATGATGGCACTCTCCCGGGCATGATAGCGGGGCGCCGGCGAATCCTGCTTGAAGGAACTGTCGTGCTCCTCGTCCACAATGACAAGGCCCAGGTTCCGGTGCGGCAGAAAAAGGGCCGACCGCGTACCCAGGACCATGTATTTTTCCGCTTCCCGGACGGCCGATGCCACCCTTCCCTTCCGGGCCGGAGTCTGGGCGCTGTGATAGACCAGCACCTCCGGGAATACGGCGGCCACCCGGTCTTCCAACTGGCGGGAAAGGGCGATTTCCGGAACCAGGAAAAGGACACTTCGTCCGCTGTCCATCGTTTCCCGGGCCAGTTGGAGATAGATTTCCGTTTTTCCGGCGCCGGTCACCCCGTGCAGAAGGACCGTTTTGCCGGCGTCAAACGCGTCTTTGACGGCCGAAGCCGCCTCTTCCTGCAGCGGACTCAGGGAAACACTTTTCCTTTCCGTCCGGCGCAGCTTCCCGGGCGTTTTCGCCGGCTTGTCCCGCAGGAGGGCGGCCTTGTACACTTCTCCCACCGTACAGAGATAATAAGAGGCCATGGCACGCCAGAAGCGGATTTCTTCCGGAAAAACCGGCGGCAGGCCCTCTTCTCGGCCCACGATATAGAGGATTCTCGGAACAAGGTCTTCGGGAGGGGCCGCCTCCGTGGCCGACACCACCGCCGGATACTGCTTGCCGGCGAATTCCACCTTCACACGGTCTCCCACGGCCACCTCCATCCCTTCCGGGACGATATAGTAAGGCTCCCACTCCACCCGGAGCGGCAGAATCACCTGTATGAAGTTCTCTTCGGCCATAAACAGTGCGAATGTAGCAAAAATCTTTGAATATTCATTGTGGAACTTTCGTGGAACATTTTTTGCTCTATTGCAGAATTATCACTACTTTTGTCTGTTTGATAGGGCTGGAGCCCGGAACTTGAACCATATGGGAAAAATAATCGCCATCGCCAACCAGAAGGGCGGAGTGGGAAAGACCACCACCGCCATCAACCTGGCAGCCTCTCTGGCCGTTTTGGAGAAAAGCGTCCTCATCATCGACGCCGATCCGCAGGCCAACACCACATCCGGCCTCAATTTTGACCCGGAGAACAGCGACCATCGCACGCTGTATGAGATTCTTATCGGCAAACTGGGGGCCGAAGACGCCCTCATCCAGACCGAACTCCCCAAACTGCACATGATCCCCTCGCACATCAACCTGGTGGGCGCGGAAATCGAACTGCTGGATGTCAAGGACCGTGAATCCGTCCTGAAAAAAGCCCTCGCTCCCATCAAGGACCGCTACGACTATATCATCATCGACTGCTCCCCCTCCCTGGGACTCATCACGGTAAACTGCCTCACCGCGGCCGATTCCGTCATGATTCCCGTGCAGCCGGAATTCTTCGCGCTGGAAGGCCTCGCCAAACTCATCCAGACCATCCGCCTGGTGCAGAACGGAATTAACCCCGACCTCGCCATCGAAGGTTTCGTGGTCACCATGTTCGACGGCCGCACCAAGGTGCACAACCAGGTGGTGGCCCAACTCCGGGAGCACTTCAAAGACATGGTTTTCAACACCATCATAACGCGGAGCATCCGCCTGAGCGAAGCCCCGTCTTACGGCAAACCCATCATCCTGTATGATGTGATGAACAACGGTACGGCCAATTACATGAACCTGGCCAAGGAAGTATTGGACAAGAACGAAGCATCAAATGGCTAACAAACCGCAATATGGCCTCGGGAAAGGGCTGGGCGCCCTCCTGGGAGGCGAAGACCTGTCGGAACTGAGAAAGCCCGTCGGCTACATCAACAAAGAAGTGGTTTCCAAGGAAGGAAAGCCGCAGGACACCTCGGACGTCCTCCGCATCCCGGTGGACATGATAGAGCCCAACCCCTACCAGCCGCGCATGAACTTCGACAGCGAAGCCCTTCGCGAACTGGCCGATTCCATCCGGACCTTCGGTCTCATCCAGCCCATCACCGTACGGCGCAAAGGAGACGGCAAATATCAGATTATCAGCGGTGAACGCCGTTACCGGGCATCTACCATGGCCGGCATGGACATGATTCCCGCCTACATCCGCGACGCCTCCGAGCAGGGTATGCTGGAAATGGCCATCGTAGAGAATATCCAGCGGGAAAACCTGGACCCCATCGAAGTGGCCATGAGTTACCAGCGCCTGATGGAGGAATGCCGCCTCACGCAGGAACAGATGGCCGACCGCGTGGGCAAAAAACGCGCCTCCGTGGCCAATCAGCTCCGCCTGCTGAAACTGCCCGCCAAGGTTCAGCACGACCTCAAAGTCGGCCTGGTGAGCGTAGGGCACGCCAAGGTCCTGCTGGGCATCGAAGACCCGCTCACCCAGGAAGCCCTGTGCGACGCCATTGTGAAAAACGGCCTCTCCGTCCGGCAGTTGGAAGACAAAATCAAGGCCCTGGAAAGCAAGCCGGCTCCCAAGAAAAAGGCCGACGAGCCCCAGGAACTTCCCCCGATGTACTACCGCCTGCTGGAGAATATCGGCCGATATGTCGGCGAAAACGGCATCTCGCTGCGCCGCGGCAAGGATGGAAAGGGTTCCCTCACCATCCGCTTTGATTCCGACGCCCAGGCAGAAGAATTCCTCAAGGCACTGGACCATCAGAGATGAACGTAAGGAAGGTTGTCATCCTGCTTGCCGGACTGCTTGCAGCCTGGCCTTTGGCCGCCCAGTTCAGGGACGACCAGTTCAAGCGTGACGCCTTCTCGCAGAACTACACGGATACCTCCCAGACGGCCAAGTCGGATTCGTCCGCCCTGTTCAGTTTCAAGGAATTCTTCGGCGGACTGGCCGGCAAGAACAAGGCTTCGCTCAAGACGCTCACCATGGGATCGGCCGTCCTGGTGGGCAGCAACCAGATTTATAACCGCCAGTACTGGAAACTTCCCATCATCTACGGCGGAATCGGCGCCGGGATTTACGGCGGCATCCGTTTCAACAAACTGTATCAGCAGACAGAAGAAACGAAATACCAGACTTTCAGCACTTTATGCTATGTCGGCGCCGGCCTGGCCTATTGGGGCTCCCTGCTGGACGGAGCCGTCATGTTCGACCGCGGAGGCCAGTATCCCAACCCGGCCAAGGCAACGGTCTATTCCATCCTCCTGCCCGGACTGGGCCAGATTTACAACGGAGAACTGTGGAAAATCCCCATTTACTGGGGCGGACTGGCAGCCAGCGTCCATTTCTGGATAGACAACAATGTCCAGTACCAGCGCTGGAAATGGATTCATAACCAGGCCACGTCCACCGACGAAACCATCACCGAGCGGCCTCCGTATTCCGGAGAAAATGCCAAATATTACCGGGATTTGTACCGCCGTTACCGGGATTATTCCATCCTGGCCACCGCCCTGGTCTATCTGATTCAAGTGATTGACGCCAACGTCTTTGCCTATATGCAGGGCTTCGACGTATCGGACGACATTTCCATGCAGTTGGAGCCGGCGGTGCTGTCCACCCAGTACGCATCCATGAGTCCGGCCGTGGGCATGCGGATCGGCCTTACTTTTTAGATTATGAAAAAAATACTGATACTCAGCGCTTCCCTACTCCTTGTCGCCGCTCCGCTCTGGGGGGGTGTTCCGGTCCGGAAAAGCCGCCGGCAACTGCTCAAGGAGAATGAAGAACTCCTGAAGAAGATCCAGACCCTGCAGTCGGAACTGGAAACGTACCGGGAAAACGCAGCGGCCCTGGAAGAGATTGAAGAGGAACTGTCCGGCGAAAACGAGAACAAGGTGTCGGCCGCCCTGGAAAATTATGCATCGGCCAGCACGGATACGCTGCTGGCCCAATGGTATATGCATCGCCGCAGCAACATCCCTGGCCGCGAGCAATACGATATGGACTCTGTCCATTTCACCACAGATGTGCCGGATTCCGTCCTGATGAAGCGCCTCGCCGACATGAATTCCTTCATTTCCCTCCCCTATAACGAGACGGTGAAGAACTACATGATCCTGTATTCGGAAAAGATGCCGCGCAAGATGGGAGAGATGATGGGCCTTGCCGAGTATTACATGCCCATCTTCGAGGAAACCTTCCGCCAGTACGACCTTCCCGTGGAGTTGAAATACCTCTCCGTCATCGAGAGCGCCCTCAATCCCCGGGCCGAATCCCGCGTGGGGGCCCTGGGCCTCTGGCAGTTCATGTACCGCACGGCCCGAAGTTACGGCCTGCGGATCGACTCCTACATCGACGAGCGCATGGACCCCATCCAGTCGGCCGATGCCGCCGCCCGTTACCTCCGGGATGCCTACCGCATTTTCCAGGACTGGCCGCTGGCCATATCTTCCTATAACTGCGGCTCGGGCAACGTGAACAAAGCCATCAAACGCGCCGGCGGGAAAAAGGATTTCTGGGCCATTTACGAGTACCTTCCGCGCGAAACCCGCGGCTATGTGCCGGCTATGGTCGGCGCCATGTATGCCTTCCGCTATGCCAACGAATACGGCCTGTATCCGGAGCCCATGGCCATTCCCACCTACGTGGATACCATCCACCTACACAAAAACCTTCATTTCGCACAGGTGAGCGAACTGCTGGGCATCCCCTTGGACGACCTTCGGGACCTGAATCCCCAGTACCACAAGGATATCATTCCCGGGGCTTCCGGGGACGAGGTGCTGCGCATCCCCTTCAACTACACGTCCGCTTTCCTGGACCTCCAGGATTCCGTGTACGATTACCGCAAGAATGAACTCTTTGCCGAAAAGGTCCCGGACGGGCGCGAGACGGTTTCCGGCAGGCCGGTTCCTACGGCACGCCCTTCAGCCGCCCCTCAGTGGACGTATTACAAAGTGAAGGCCGGTGACAATCTGGGAAAGATTGCCAGAAAGTATCACTGTACCGTCAAACAACTCAAGGCCTGGAACAACCTCAAGAGCGACCGTATCGCGATCGGCCAGAAACTAAAAATCGGCAAAAAATAGTTAGAAGCGGTCCATGACGGAGAAAATCCGTTCCCGCACCTCGTCAATCGTGCCGACGCCGTCGATTTCCTGATAGCGGCCGGCATTTTTGTAATACTCGATGAGCGGTTCCGTCTTGGCGTGGTAGGTCTTGATCCGGTTTTCCACCACCTCGGGACGGGCGTCGTCAGCCCGGCCTTCGATCGTGGCGCGGTGAGCGATCCGCTCCTGGATCAGGCTGTCCGGAATCATGATGGAAATGCAGGCGGTAACCTTCTCGGCCGTGTTTTCCAACATGCGGTCCAGGGCCTGGGCCTGCGCGATGGTGCGCGGGAATCCGTCCAGGAGGAAGCCGTTCACGCCGCCCGTGCTCTTGAACTTGGCTTCAATCATTCCTTCCACGACCTCATCGGGGACCAGGTTGCCCGCTTCAATGAGCGCTTTGGCCTGCTTGCCGAGTTCGGTTCCCGCGGCGATTTCGCTGCGGAGCAGTTCACCGGTAGAAAGATGACAGAGATGGTAGCGCTCTACCATGGAACCGGCCTGGGTGCCTTTTCCGGCGCCGGGAGGGCCAAAGAGTACATAGTATTTCATAATTTAGTCGTCTAAAACGTAGATATCCTTGATATTGCGGCCCAGTTCATCGTAGTCCAGGCCGAAGCCGACGATGAAACGGTTGGGAATTTCCATGGCGACGTAATCCAGTTTCACGTCCTTGTCATAGACATCGTTCTTGAGAAGAAGCGTGCAGACGCGTGCGTCTTTCACCTTGTGCTCCTTGAGCTGCTTCATCATGGCCACGATGGTGGTGCCGGTGTCCACGATGTCTTCCACGATCAGGACCCGCTTGCCTTCCAGGTTGCGGGGAAGCGGAACTTCCGTCTTGACCACGCCGGTGGAAGACGTTCCCTCGTAGGAAGAGAGTTTGCAGGCTTTCAGGACCAGGGGGAAGTTGACACGTTTGAGCAGTTCGGCCGCATAGACGACGGCTCCGTTCAGGGTGCACAGAAGGATGACAGGGTCGTCGTCCGTGGCATCGGCATAGTCCCGGTTCAGGCGGTCCGCCACCACATCGATGGCTTTTTCGATTTCCTCGTTGGGAATGAAGAGGCGGAAAGTTTTGTCGTGCAGGGTTACTTTTTCCATCGAATTCATCTTATTTATGCAAAAATAGTAAAAAACGTCCAAAAAAACTCCTGAAACAACACAAGTTATTAACAGCGGCTGTGTATTTTCGAACAGGCTTCGTATCTTCGGCATCATGAGAAGGATTGTGTGTGTGCTGTTTATCCTCCTGCAGGCCGAAGGCTTGCTTGCCCAAAGCGAGGAGGTGTTGCGGGCGGCCCGGTATCTGTCGGGCGCCTCATCCGAAGAAGAAACGGAGGAATACTGGATTTCACGGCTGGAGGCGGCGGAGGGCCGCCGGATTCGCATCAATGCCACCCGGATACGCTCGGACGGCGTGCTGAGCGACTACCAGACCGCCGCCCTGGCCGACTACCGCGCCCGCTCCGGAGACATCCTTTCCTGGGAGGAACTGGCGCTGGTGGACGGCTTTTCACGGGAACTGGTCGCCGTACTGAAGCCCTTCCTTTCGCTGGAGTCCTCCCGTCTTCCCGGAGCGGTTGACACGGTGAAAATCAAGGTTTACACGCTGCTCAGAGGGTCGTTGACGGGTCTTGGCGGCAAGGTGCGCGCCGTGGGGTCCCGGTGGCGGGCGGGTGCAGCCTGGCGCAGCAGCGGATGGCCTTTCGGCCGAAATGCCGACGGCAGTTTCTACGCCGAGGGCTCCTGGCGCGGGCATCGGCTCCTGCTGGGCGATTACAATCTGCGCTTGGGCCAGGGACTGGCTTTCTGGAGCGGTTTTTCCATGACCAGTCTCTCCACGGTGGACGCATTCCTGCGCCGAACCACGGGGCTTTCTCCCGTCTGGTCTTTCTCCTCCGCTTCCGTGCACCGGGGCCTGGCGTACGAATACCAATCGGCACATTGGCGCGCGTACGCTTTCGGAACCCTTCCGGGGCTTTTCGGAGGCCATGCCGACTGGCTGTGCCGAAACGGGCAAGCCGGACTCACCGCCGGCTGGCAGAAAGATGGCGGCCTCACCCTCTCGGCCGATACCCGCTGGAACGTCCGCGGGGCCGACCTTGCGGCCGAACTGGCCTTCCGAAGCGGATCTTTGGCAGGGTTGGCCTGCTTCAGGAAAACAATGGGGCCTTTCAAGACGGCACTGCAGGCCAGGGTGCTCCCCTCCCGTTTTTCCGGGAAGAAATACGGCGAATACGCCCTGGCCCTTGGGATGGCGTTTCAGTCGGAGGGCTGGCGGCAACTGGCAGGGCAGTCGGGATTCGGAAGCAGTGTTCCGGAGCATAAGGCGTCCCTTACGCTGGACGCCGCCCTTCTTCCCCTTCCCGGGAGCGATCCCCGCCGCCTGCAACTGCGGGGCTATGCCGGCTGGCAGTGGCAGTTCGCATCGGCCTGGAGCCTGGATGTGCGCCTGACGGAGCGATACCGGAATTACGAGAATCCCCGGACCGGCCTGCGGGCGGACGTCCGCTTTGCGAATGGCTCCTGGAAGGCCGCCATGCGGCTGGAAGGAGTTCACTGCGAGCAGTTTGGCTTTCTGAACTATTGGGAAGGAGGCTGGGCGCCGGCGGCCCCTTCCGGCGGCTGGTCCTCCGTCGCTTGCTATCTGCGCCTGACGGGGTTTTTCATCGACCGGTGGAATGACCGCATCTATGTATATGAGCGCGATGCCCCCGGCAACTTTTCCGTTCCGGCCTATTCGGGCAGGGGCGCAGGCATTTCGGCCGTCGGGTCCTGGAAGCACCGCTTCCCCCACTGCACCCTCAAAGCCTACGTCCGCGCCGGCTGGACCGTCCGTGTGGGCCGCGTTCCCTCCCCCGCTTTCGCCCTACAGTTCCACTGCGACCTCTGAGCCCCCTTTCGACACCTTAGCGCTCGGAACGAATCTGGCGGAGCATCTCCTCGACCGCGGCTTCCAGTTGGAGATCCCGTCCGCTCAAGACGGATTCGGGCGTGTTGTAAATGAGGATATCCGGTTCTATCTGGTGATTTTCGATATAGTATCCCTTCTCCACATCGTAGTTTCCCACCTGCGGAATTCCGAACACAAGAGACGGGTTGATCTGGGTCTCCCACCACACGGCCGTCATGGTTCCGGGGATCGGCGCACCGATGAGTTTCCCAAGCCCCAGGCTGCGATAGGCGCTGGGGAAGCCGGAGGCGTCGGAATAATTGTCTTCGCCGACCAGCACGCAGGAAGGCTTCGTCCATTTATTGAACGGCTCATGGCCGATGTACTGTCCGCGGGGCGTAAAAGTGACGTATTCCTTTCCTCCCAGGAAGGTGACCAGGTCGTCGTGGAGCCAGCCGCCTCCGTTGTGGCGCGTATCCACGATCAGGGCCTCGGCCGAACGGTACTTTCCAAGAGCCTTGGAATACAGTTCCCTGTAACTGGGGCTGTCCATGCCCTGGATGTGGACATAACCGACCTTTCCGCCGGAGAGTTTTTCCACCATCTCTTCCCGCTGACGCACCCAGCGCCGATAAAGCAGAGCGGCATCCGAGGCCGACGGCGTAACGATATATTCCTTCTCTTTCCCATCCACCTTGACCGTGAGGACCGTCTTTTTCCCGGCCCGTTCGTAGAGCGCTTCCATCCAGGCGCCGGAAGCCGTCACGCTTTTGCCTTCGATGGACGTAATGATATCCCCTGCTTTGATCGCCGCATCCGTATTGGAAAGGACGCCGCCGGGCAGCACTTCCGCAATCCGGATCCCTTCCCCGGCATAGGCGGTATCATAAATAACGCCCAGATGCCCCAGATTCCGCCTGGCGGCAGGCCGATAGCGCCCGCCGGTATGCGAGCCGTTCAACTCTCCCAGCATCTCTGACAGAAGGTCCTGGAAATCAAAATTATTGTTGATATGAGGCAGGAAGGCGGCATAATTGTCATGATAGTACTGCCAGTCTGCTCCGTGCAGGTCTTCTACGTAGAATTTCTCCTTCACCTGTTTCCAGCAATGCTCGAAGATATAACTTCTTTCCCGGGCCGGCTTGAACTCGAAGTCTCCGGAGAAGGGAACCTGGGTGATTTTGTTCCCGGCCGATATCTCCACCTTTGAGATGCTGTTCCCGGCGAAGATGAAGAGGGTCTTTCCGTCCGCGGTGGGGACGAATCGGCCTGCGACACCCTTTTTCACGACGGTAAGGTCGCCTTTCGCGATGTCGATGCAGCAAAGGTCATAGCCTTTTTCCAACCGCTGGGTAAAATAGAGTTTCCCGCCGTCCGGGGTGAGGAAATGGTCCCCCAGCATATTGGAAAAACGGGTAATGCGACGGATGCGCTGGTCCCTGGCGTCAAGTTCCGGAACCAGTTTCGCCACCTTTCCGGCCACACTGTCCTTTTTCTCCTTTTTCTCCTGCTTGGCAACGGCTTTGTCTCCGAGAAGCATCTTGTCAATCTCCACCTGCTCCTTGCTCCGGCCGAACTCCGTATAGGCCTTTCCATCGAAGAACATGACATAAATGTCTCCTTCGGCCCCCCAACTGCCGTGGCTGCGGTAGCCGTTCTTGTCGCTTTCCCAGGTCATGGCCTTTCCGCCAAGGGCCCAGCGGAAACTGCCGTCGGAATAGCCGCTGCGGGTAAGGTTGGTGATGGAACCGTCTTCGATGCTGACCATGGCGATATCCTGGTTGTTCCAGCCGCCGTCGGCCATCCAATTGGTCAGGAGATAACGGCTGTCCGGACTCCAGGCAAACTCCTGGTCCCCATCGGAATAGGAATAGTTCACGCCCTTGTGCAGGGATTTGGGCTGTCCGCCCTTCGTGCTCAGCACCACCAGTTCCGTGCGGTCCCTGAGATAGGCGATCCATTTGCCGTCCGGAGATACCTGCACCTGGAAGGAAGTCTCCCCTTCAGGGCTCACACGTTCTTCCTTCATGGCAACGGCATAGGTGAAATACTTGTCTTCCTTGCGGGTCAGCGAGGTCCTGTAAATGCTCCAGCAACCGTCCCTTTCAGAAGCATAATAAAGCGCCCGGCCGTCTTCCGAGAAACTGACCCCGCGCTCCTGCTCCGCCGTATTGGTGATACGGCGGGTGGTGGCATAATCGACCGAGGTAACAAAAACGTCTCCCCGGATGACGACCGCCACCTCCTTTCCGTTGGGAGACACCGCCAAAGCCGTGGCATTTTTGAGGTTCAAACGTTCGATTTCTTTTTCTTCCTCATCACGGAAAAGTTTGATTTCCAGTTTCTTTCCGCCGACATACAAATCTCCGTTGTATGAATAGGCCAGTGTCCCGTCGGACGCTACGGAAAGAAAGCGGACCGGATTCTTCTCATAAAAAGTGACCTGGGTTTGCCGCTCCGGGTGGGAAAGGCTGCTCCGGAACACGTTGGAGGTTTTTCCGTCCTGTTCGCTTAGGAAATAAAAAGTATCCCCGTCGGCCGCGAAAACCGGATTCCGGTCCTCGCCGATGAAGGTGGAGAGTTTCTTGAAACTGCCTTCCGGTCCCACCTTTCCGGCCACGGCCGGCCGATAAAGCCAGATGTCACGGGTGACGGACGAGGTATGGTGCTTTCTGAGAGGGTCTTCATAGCCTTTGTAATCCTCGTACAGCATATCGCCCTGCGGGTTGATGCTGAGAGCGCTCATCGTGAGGGAGGTGACCAGTTGGGGTGCCTTTCCCTCCAGATCGGTCCGGTAGAGCTGCTGCGTGCCGGGGAAACCGTCAAAACCGGGGCTCTGGACATCGGCGTCATACCAGGTGAACCAGACATTCCCCTGCCCGTCCGCGGCCAGGAGCGTCTCATTCCCCGGAAGGTTGGTGAGGCGTTTGGGAACGCCCCCTTCCGGCGATGTCACATAGATGTCCCGGCTGTCTTCCCTCCAGGAAGTGAACACAATCCTTTTCCCGTCCGGAGTCCACAGCGGATCCGAATCAAAGGCGGAATTGCTGGTTATCTGAAGGGCGTTTCCCCCGGTGGAAGGGACGGTGTAAAGGTCTCCCTTATAACTGAAAACGACAGTTTTACCATCCGGAGAAATCGCATTTTTCCGAATCCAGGAGGGGTTTTCCTGCGCGGCGGCGGCCATGGGCAGCAAAACAGACAGGGCAAGAAGGCAAAATCGGTTCATAGCATTCACTTTAAATCGTCAGGATATCGCGGATATTTTCACAAATATAATCAAAAAGTCTGTATTTCTATTTACGAGAAATATACTTATCTTTGTACGTTTATACAGATAGAAAGATGCACAGAATTTTTTTGCCGATATACCGCTTTTTCAGGGAGCATAAGGCCCTGATGTATATCCTGATGATTGGCAGCACCTTGCTCTTTGCCTGGTTCGGCTTCCAGTTGCAATACGAAGAGAACATCGTCAAACTGCTGCCCCGTTCTTCCACCGACAATGAACTGGCTTTCAGCGAAATCGGCCTCAAGGACAAAGTGTTCCTGCAAGTGACTTCGCGGGACACGCTGGCCCCGGTGGGGTCGGCCCGCCTGGCCGAGGCCATGGACGGGTACTGCACCCTGCTCGAAAAAAGGGACAGCGCCACCCATTACATTACCGGCATCCTGTCCTCCTTCGACACGGACATGGCCATGGGCGCCATGGACTTCGCCCTCACGCACCTTCCCGCCTTCGTGGACACGTCCTGGTACCGGAATATCCTGCCGGCCCTGGATCCGGAAAGAATCGACGAGCAGATGAGCGAGAACTTCCGCATCATCGAGGAAGACGAAACCGGGGAAGCCACCCAGTTGGTGGCCATGGACCCGCTCAACCTCCGGGAAACGCTGCTGAACTCCGTCCTGGACGGTAACGCCATCGGCGGATTCACCATTCAGGACGGGCATCTGTTCTGTCCCGACAAAACGGTCGCCCTGGCCTTCATCACCCCCAATTTCAGCGGCATGGATTCCGGGCAGGGCACCCGTTTCGTGAACATGATGAACAAAGCCATCCGGGAGTTCGAAGCCGCCAATCCGGACATCCACATCCTGGTACACGGAACGCCCCAGGAAAGCGTTTCCAACGCCAGTACCATCAAGAAAGACCTCTTGCTCACCATCGGCCTTTCCCTGCTGATCATCCTGCTGATCATGCTCATGAGTTTCCACAAGTTCTCCTTTATCTGGCAGCAGGTGGTTCCGGTGGTCTATGGCGCCCTCTTTGCCATGGCCTGCCTGTACTGGATAAAGGGAACCATCTCCCTGATGGCCCTGGGAATCAGCGCCATCGTGCTGGGAGTGGCCATCAGTTACTGCCTGCACGTACTCATCCACTATTACTATGTGGGAGATGCCGAAAAACTGCTCCGGGATGAGAGCACGCCCGTATTCCTGGGCTGCCTTACCACCGTGGGCGCCTTCATGGGACTTCTTTTCACGGAAAGCGACCTCCTTCGGGACTTCGGCCTTTTCGCCACCTTCGCCCTTGTCGGCAACACGTTCTTCGCCCTGGTGTTCCTGCCCCATTTCCTGCATCCCGGCCAGATCAAATTCAAGCGCTCGCACGGTTTCCCGCTGGTGGAACGCATCAACAACCTGCCCTGGGACCGCAACAAGTGGATTATCGGCACGCTCATCGTCCTTATCGCCGTCGGCATTTTCTTCAGCCCCAAGGTGAAGTTCGACAGCAATCTCCAGAATCTCGACTACGACAACGCCGCCCTCCGGGAAAGCAGCGAACTGTATAACCGCAAGAATGCCGACGGATACACCCACATGTATTTCGCCGCCTGGGACGAAAGCAGCCTGGACCAGGCCCTGGAATACAACAAGGGGCTGTTCCGCCATCTGGACTCCCTGCAAAACGCCGGCATCGTCAAAAGTTACTCTCCCGTCACCCAACTCCTCTTCCAGTCCCAGGCCGACCAGGAAGTGCGCATCGCCGCCTGGAAGAAATTCTGGAACAGAAGGCGCGTGGGCCAACTGAGGCGCGACCTTGCCGAATCGGCCCGGGAATACGAACTTCCGGCCAAATTGTTCGAACCCTTCCTCAACATGGTCACCTCAGATTATGAGAGCGGAGACCTGTTCAATTCCGGAGTCATCCCGCCGGGCCTGCTTTCCAACTACGTGGAGCAGCAGGAAAGCGGCCGCTTCATGGTGTTCACCGACGTGTCCTATGTCCGGGAAAACCAGCAGGAAGTGTGGAAAGCCGTCACGCAGGCGCCGCATGTGATTGTGCTGGAGCCGTTCTTCTACTGCCGCGACATGGTGGAAATCGTCCATGACGACTTCTCCACCACCCTGTGGATTTCCAGTCTCTTCGTCCTTATTGTCCTGCTGCTGAGTTTCCGGAACATCTGGATTGCGCTCCTGGCGTTCCTGCCGATGTTCACCAGTTGGTATGTGATGCAGGGATACATGGCCCTCTTCGGCCTGGAATTCAACCTGATCAATATCGTCATCTCCACCTTCATCTACGGTATCGGAGTGGATTACAGCATCTTCGTGATGGAAGGCCTGCTGGCCGAAGCCCGGCGGGGAGAAAAGCAGATGCTGGTCTATCACAAGGTGGCTATTTTCTACAGCGCCATGGTGCTGGCCATTGTCACCTTCTCACTCATCTTCGCCCAGCATCCCGCCATCCGTTCCATCGGCCTGATTACCCTTATCGGCATGGCGTCCACCATCCTTATCACCTATTCCCTGCAGCCGTGGCTGTTCCGCATCCTGACGCGCTACCGCTTCTTCCGCCGCAGTTTCCGCATCCCTGAATAATCATGGACATCCTTGACGCACAACAATACCTGAACCTGATCCGCGGCGGTGCCGCCCGCCTGGCCGAAAACCGCCAGAGCATCAACGACCTCAATGTTTTCCCCATCCCGGACGGAGACACGGGGGACAATATGTACATGACCATCGAGGCCGGCAGCCATGCCCACGGAGATACGCTTTCGGAAATGGCCGACGCCGTCTCCCAGGGGATGCTCATGGGCGCCCGGGGCAATTCGGGGGTGATTCTCTCCCGCATCTTCGCCGGCATCGCCAAAGGCTTCAGCGGCCTGGCGCAGGCCGATATCAAGGCCTTCACAAACGCCATGAAAGCCGGTGTGGAAGAGGCCTATCACGCCGTTTCCCAGCCCGTTGAAGGCACCATCCTCACGGTCCTGCGGGAAGGCGTGAGCGCGGCTTCCGGCGCCCGGAACCTGGAAGAGTATTTCGACCTGTGGCTTGCGGGGATGGACCTGTCCCTCCAGCATACCCCCGACCTTCTGGACGTCCTCAAAAAAGCGGGCGTCGTGGACAGCGGCGGTGCCGGTCTGCTCTGCATCGGAGAGGGAATGCGGGAGGTGCTGCAAGGCCGCTTCCCGGTGGGCGCACCGGAAGAGAACGACTCCCGGGAACATCCGTCCTGCGGCATCGACCTCAATGCCTTCACGGAAGACAGCGAACTGGAGTACGGCTACTGCACGGAATTCCTTCTCCGCCTCCAGCGGAGCAAGGTGGACCTGGACTCCTTTGACGAGACCGTAATCCAGGAATGGCTGTCGGCCCGGGGAGATTCCCTGGTCTTTTTCCGCGACGGCAGCATCGTGAAAGTACACGTCCACACCAAGGACCCCGGCGCCGTTCTCAGCAAATGCCGGGAATGGGGCGAATTCCTCACCGTGAAAGTGGAGAATATGACCCTCCAGCACCACGAGAACCATATGGACGAACGGTTCAAGCGCAGCCGCAAGTCCCTCGGCATCGTGACTGTAGCCGCCGGAAAAGGCCTCACCGACACCTTCGCCGAAATGGGGGCCGACGCCGTCATCGAAGGAGGGCAGACCATGAATCCTCCCGTGGAGAAGTTCCTGGAGGCCTTCCGCCAGGTGGATGCCGAAAACATCATCGTCTTCCCGAACAACGCCAATATCGTCCTCACCGCCCGGCAGGCCGCGTCGCTGTACAAGGATTCCCGCATTGAGGTAATCCCTACCAAAACCCCCGGAGAGGGGTATTTCGCCCTGGCCAACCTGAACCCGGAACTGCCGCTCGAAGCGTTGGTCCCCACCCTGACGGAAGTGGCCGGCAGCATCACCACCGGCCTGGTGTCCCGTGCCATCCGCGATACGGCCGAGGCACAGAGCGGAGACTATATCGGCTTCTGCGGAAAAGACATCCTTTCCTCCGGAAAAGACCGGGCGGAAGCCACCCGCGCGCTTGCGAATCAACTGGACGCCGGACGCTCCGACATCTTCATCCTCTTCTACGGGGCCAACACCCCGGCCGAAGAAGCGGAATCCCTTCGCGCGAACTTCGAAAAACAGTTTCCCCGTACGGAAGTGATCCTTATCGACGGCGGACAACCCATCTACGACTATATCCTGGTACTATGCTGAAAATCTACACCGACACAGACACCGACATCACTCCGGCGATTGCCGCAGCGTACGGTTACAAACTCATTTCGATGCCCTACAGCATCGACGCAAAGACCACCTACCCGTATGTGGACTTCGAAACCTTCGACGCCCACGCCTTCTACGATGTCCTGCGCGGCGGCGTCATTCCGACCACCAGCGCCATCTCCAAGGATCAGTACCTCAATTACTTCGCCGACGATTTCGCCGCCGGAAACGACATCCTGTACGTCCACTTCTCCCGCGCCATGACCAACACCTTCGACGCCATGGACCAGGCGGTTGCCCAGTTGAAGGACCAGTATCCCGGTACGCGCTTCGAGGAAATCGACACCAAGGGCATCACCACCATCAGTTACAACATCGTGCGCGAAGTGGGAGACCTTTACAAAGCCGGGAAAACCCTGGATGAAATCCTGGAATGGGCCCGGACGGAGGTGGACAAGTTCGCCATGTATTTCTTCGCGGACGACCTCAAATTCTTCCGCCGGAGCGGGCGTGTGAGCGGCCTTGCGGCCACCATGGGAACCCTGATCGGCATCCGCCCCCTCATCCACATGAGCCAGGAAGGCAAGATGGTTTCCGTCGGCACGGCCAAGGGGCGTGTGAAAGCCATGGAGTATCTGGCGGACAAAGTCGGAGAACTGGGAGACGAGGTGCAGAAGCACCGCGTCTGCATCGGCCATTCCGATGCCCTGGAAATCGCCAAGGAACTGGGACGGATGCTGCAGGAGCGTTACGGGGAACTCCCCATCGAATACGTCGATGTGAACCCGACGGCCGGCAGTCACTGCGGCCCCAACGGAGTCGGCGTATGCTTCCACGCAAAAAAACGCTGAAATGATTACCGTCAGAAAAGTCCGAACCAAGCAGGAGCAGAAGCAGTTTCTGAACTTTCCCCTGGATTTGTACAAGGGGAATCCCTGCTTTGTGCCGCCGCTGTATGGCGACGAGAAGAAGATGTTCCGCCCGGATTATGTGTACAACAGCAGTTGCAGCAGCGTTTTTTTCCTGGCCTTTGACGGGGACAAGGTGGTGGGACGCATCCAGGGCATCATCCAGAAAGACGCCAACGCCAAAAACGGAGAGAAGCGATGCCGCTTCACCCGTTTCGACGCCATCGACCATCTGGAAGTCTCCAGAGCCCTTTTCCAAGCGCTCGAAAACTGGGCGCAGGAAAACGGCATGGACACGCTGGTCGGTCCGCTCAACTATTCCGACCTGGAACGTGAAGGCATGCTGGTAGAGGGCTTTGACCAGCCTTCCACTTTTGAACAGACCTATAACTTCCCCTACTACAAGGAGCACGTGGAGCAACTGGGCTTCCGGAAGGAGACCGACTGGACGTGCAGCCGCATTTACGGCCCGGAAAGCGAGGAAGCCATGCAGGAGTTGGAGCAGGTGGTCTCGTTCATCTTCCGGCGCTACAAACTGCATTTCGGCCATGCCAAAAGCGGCCCCGAGCTGCTGAAAAAATATGCCGACGGCATGTTCGACCTGATTGACAAATCCTATGAGGGCCTTTACGGGACCGTGCCTTTCACCCCGGGCATGCGGCAACTGGTTCTGGATAATTTCGGCCTGGTCCTCAGTCCCAGATACGCGGCCGTCATCCTGGACGAGAATGAGAAGCCCGTCTGCTTCGGCCTGGCCATCCCCTCGCTGAACCGCGCCCTTCAGGGCACCCGCGGGCATCTTACTCCCCTGACGCTCATCCGTCTTCTGGGCTGCCTCCGGAAACCGGATGTCATCGACCTCTGCCTGGTCGGAGTGGACCCGGAATACCTCAATCGCGGCATTTCCGGCGCCCTTTCCCTTGCCATCATGCGGATGCTCAAGGAAAACGACTCCCTGCAGTGGGCCGACACCAACCTCAATCTGGAAGACAACTACGCCATCCAGAACCAGTGGCGCCGTTTCCGCAAAGAGCAGTGCAAACGCTACCGCGCGTACGTCAAGGAATTGTCATTCTGAACGAGAATTGTCATTCTGAACGAAGTGAAGAATCTATGATCAAAATCCTGGTAGATTGCTTCGGCGGCGACCATTGTCCCGAAGCCCCCGTAAACGGAGCCCTGGCAGCCCTGAGGGTCAACCCCGACCTGCAACTGCTGCTCACCGGCGACGAAACCCTCCTGAAAAAAGAACTGGAAGGCAAGGAGTACGACGCCGCCCGTCTGGAGATTATCCATGCGCCGGAAGTCATCGGCTGCGACGAGAAACCCACCGATGTCGTCCGGCTCAAACGCAACTCTTCGATGATGAAGGCCATCATCCTCCTGCGCGACCGGGACGATATCGCGGCCATGGTCTCCACCGGATCCACCGGAGCGCTCGTGACCGGGGCCCTGGTACGGCTGGGCCGCATTCCCGGGGTCATCCGTCCCGCTTTCTGCCCCATCCTGCCCACCATGAACGGCGGAATCGTGGGCATCTGCGACAGTGGCGCCAATGTCGAGGTGACCAGCGCCCACCTGCGCCAGTTCGCCATCATGGCCTCCCTCTATCTGGAGAATGTCTATGGCATCAAAAAACCGCGCACGGCGCTTCTGAACGTAGGGAAAGAAGCCGAAAAGGGGGACGACCTCCGGCGGGAAGCCTACAAACTCCTGCAGGAGACGGAATCGCTGTATTTCGTGGGCAACATGGAAAGCCGGGACCTCCTGTCCGGGAACTACGACGTGGTGGTGGCCGACGGCTTTTCCGGCAACGTGCTGGTGAAAGCCACGGAAGGCACCGCCCTGGAACTCCTCAAGAAAATCAAGAAAGACATCTACAGCCGCACCCTCTACAAGATGGGAGCCCTTCTGATGAGCCGGATGTTCAAGGAGGAGAAAGCGTTCATGAACTACCAGAATTACGGCGGCAGCGTCCTGCTGGGGACCTCGAAGGTCGTGGTCAAAGGGCATGGCTCCTCCAAGGCGGTGGCCGTGGAAAAGTGCATCGAACAGGCCTACAAAATGGAGGTGAGCCGGCTGTCCGGAAAAATAGAAACCGAAATCGCTAAATACGAACACTATGATGTTTGAGAAAGTACAAGCCATCCTGGCGAAGCAGCTTCGCCTGGATCCCGACAGAATCACCCCGGAATCCCTGATCAAAAAAGACCTGGGGGCCGATTCCCTGGACATCCTTCAACTGCTGATGCGCATCGAAGACCAGTACGGCATCGTCATCCCCGACCAGGCACTGGCCAAGTTTGAGACGGTGGCCGATGTGGTCGCCTATCTGGAACAGCAGGAAATGAAACTGTAGGCGCCGTCCTTTACCCGCCGATGAATTCCCGGAGCAGCGATGTTGCGGGAATTTCTTTATCCGGCACCGGAGTGAAGTAGTGGATGAACTTGAGCAGGCGGTGCGCCTCGGCATATTCCGCACAGTTTTGCGGGACGCTCCGGAGAATGGGTTCCGCGTGGTTTTTCAGCACCGCGAACTCGATGAGATAGGCGCTGTTGAACATGGCGTCGGCGGTTTCCTGGAAAGGATAAATCCACTTTTGCTCGGCATCCAGGACATTCTGCCAGTTGGAGATGGACTCGCGGGCCGTGAAAGCGCCTTTGTTATAGTCTCTTACGATACGCCGAAGCAGGCGGTTGTCGCTGGTGGGAATCCAGTTGTGGTTGTCCAGGTTGGTGCCGGTGAGGGTATTGATGAAAATCTTGAACTTGGCGTAGTCCGGAATCTGTGCGGTGAGGCCGGGATTCAAGGCGTGGATGCCTTCGATCAGAAGGATTCTCCCCTCTCCCAGCCTGAGTTTCTTGCCGTTGTACTCCCGGAGGCCCGTCACGAAATTGAACTCGGGGACATTGACCTCTTCCCCGCCGATGAGTTTCATGATGTCGCTTTCCATGAGGGCGTGGTCCACGGTGTCGAAATTGTCGAAGTCGTAACTGCCGTCGGGGAGTTTGGGGGTTTCCACCCGGTTTACGAAATAGTCGTCCGTACTCATGGACATGGGCTTGAGGCCGCAGGCCTTGAGTTGGATGGACAGGCGCTTGCAGAAGGTGGTTTTTCCGGAGGAGGAAGGGCCGGTGATGAGGACCACCTTCAGCGCATTCTCTTCCTGCCGGTAGCGGCGGTCGATTTCCTCGGCGATCTGGACGATTTTCTTTTCCTGCAGGGCCTCCGCAATCTGGATCAGTTCACTGGCCCGGCCGTTGAGGAAGGCTTCGTTGACGTCTCCCACCGTGCTCAGTCCCATGATAATGTTCCAGCGGAGGGCTTCCTTGAACATCTCGAAGGTCTTGGGCTGATCGACGAAGTCGGCCAGGACGGAAGGATTCGCGCGGGAAGGGACACGGAGAAGGAGCCCGTCATGATAGGGCATAATGCCCCACACTTTCAGATAACCCGTTGAGGGCACCAGTTTTCCGTAATAGTAGTCCGACGTTTCTCCAAGGGTGTAGTAGTCCGTATAGGCTTCTCCGCTGGTCTCGAGAAGGCGCACCTTGTCGTCAAAGCCGGCCTTGCGGAATTCCTTGATGGCGCGCTCGGTCTGCACGTCGTAGCGGTGGAAGGGCATGTCCTTTTCTACCAGTTCGTGCATGCGTTCCTCCAGGAGGGCCAGGTCATCGGCCGTCACATCCGTCCCGTCGGCCTTTCGCAGGTGGCAGAAATACCCGCGGGAGATGGGATGCTCCATGTAGAGTTTGCTGCCCGGGAAGACATCCGACGCGGCCTTGTACAGCAAGAAACAAAGCGAGCGGCAGTACACACGCATGCCGCTCGATTCACGGACATCCATGAATTCGATGTCCTTATTCTGATAGACCTTGAATTTGAGGCCCTGCGAAACATTGTTGACCTTGGCGGAGACAATGGGGAAAGGGCTCTTGAAGTCAAATTCCGAAAGCATCTGCAGCAGGGACGTCCCTTCCGGGAAACGCTTGGTTTGCTGGGTGTTCTTGCAATAAACCTGGACCATCGGGTATAATGATTGAAACTATTTGACAATGAGGCCGCAGCCGGCCAGAATGAGGAGGACCCCCACCCACTGCGTCCAGACCACCGTCTCGTGGAAGAAGATGACGGCGATGAACATGCCGAAAAGGAAACTCAGCGAAGACAGCGGATAGACGATGCTGAAGGGATATGTCTTGAGCATGTACATCCATTCGATGAGGCCGGCCAGCCCGCAGATTCCGGCGGCCAGCAGGACCCAGTTGGTGAGCACGCTGTCCCGGAAGTAGGCCCAGGTCCAGGCGAAATCGCCCATCTTTTCTGCAGCCACCTTAAAAAGGGACTGCGCACTGCACATCAGGATGGATTGCGTTATGGTAAGGAAAATGAGTTTCAGCATAGATTGCAAATTTAGCAAATAATTCTTAATTTTGCATCTAATCCACACGGTTGGAAGCCAAAGACTGGCTTCGCCCTGTGGGCAGTTATTAGCAAAATGGAAAAGGGACCTATCTCTCAATTCATTACCCATCACTACCGTCACTTCAATTCCGCAGCCCTGGTAGATGCTGCAAAAGCCTACGAAGACCTCCTGAACAAGGGTGGTAAAATGTTCCTGGCCATGGCCGGCGCCATGTCCACCGCAGAAATCGGCCTGTCCCTGGCAGAAATGATCCGCCAGGACAAGATCTCCTTCGTCTGCTGCAGCGCCAACAACCTGGAAGAAGACATCATGAACCTGGTGGCCCACAGCCACTACTACCGTGTTCCCGGTTACCGTGACCTCACCCCTCAGCAGGAGCAGGAACTCCTGGACAATCACTACAACCGCGTAACGGACACCTGCATCCCCGAAGAGGAAGCTTTCCGCCGCCTGGAAAAACACCTGGTAGAGGTTTGGGACAAGGCCAAGGCCGAAGGCAAGAGATATCTTCCCTACGAGTTCATCTATCAGATGATCCGCAGCGGCGTCCTGAAGCAGTATTACGAAATCGACCCCAAGGACAGTTGGGTTCTCGCCGCCTGCGAAAAGAATATCCCCATCATCTGCCCTGCATGGGAAGACTGCACCACCGGCAACATCTTCACCGCCCATGTGATCCGCGGCGAGTATGACCCCCACATGGTCATCCAGGGTGTCGAGGTCATGATGTTCCTCGTGGACTGGTACAAGAAGAACGCTCCCGGCGTGGGCTTCTTCCAGATCGGCGGCGGCACCGCCGGAGACTTCCCCATCTGCTGCGTTCCCATGATGGAACAGGATCTGGGCTGGGAAGGCACTCCCCTCTGGGCCTATTTCTGCCAGATCTCCGACTCCACCACCTCCTACGGTTCTTATTCCGGCGCCGTTCCCAACGAGAAAATCACCTGGGGCAAACTGGCGCCCGAGACGCCCAAGTTCATCGTGGAATCCGACGCTACCATCGTAGCACCGCTTATTTTCGCCTATGTCCTTGGCTGGTAAGCGTTCCTTCAGAGAATCCTTCAGAAGCCTGTTCAAAAACAAAGAACAGGCTTCTTCTATCCCCTTATCCGGTGCGGAAGGCTTTGTAAAGCCCGCACCGGTGATTCCCATCCTCCCCCAGACGGTGCGCCGCCTGGACAAACTGGTGTCCAAGTGGGTGGAAGGGAAAGGATACCGTATGCCGGACCGCACCATCGAAGATGCGGCCCGGCGTATCGGCACCGATTCAGCAACGCTGTATCGTTATTTTCAAACCCGTGGGGAGGACTTCCGCACCTTCCGCTCGCACCTGCGCCTGGAAGACGCCAAAGTCATGCTCCTGGAAGACCGGGAAGCCAGCGCCGCGGTCATCGGCCAGCGGGTGGGGTTCAACGACCGGGCCAATTTCACCCACCAGTTCAAAGCCCTCTACGGCCTTACGCCCGATCAGTGGCGTAAAAAGAAATAATCACCGACGGGTGCGGATGCTGGCAAGGCCGCTTTTGCTTTTGTCGATGTTACTGCATTCCAAATTCCGGGCATCGATGTCGCCGGCACCCGCTACATTCAGGGAAGCCTTGCCTGCCTTGCCCGCAAGATCCACATCACCGGCACCGTTCACATTCACACAAAGGTTATCTACATCCAGACCGATGGCATCCAGGTCACTGGCGCCATTGATGGTGAAGGTCAGTGTAGGAACATGGATGTTCTGCAACTCGCAGTCACTGGCACCGTTCACCACGATGGTCAGGTCTTCTTCCTGCTCGATGGCGGTGATGGTAGCGTCCAACGCACCGTTCACTTCTACATTGACCAAGGTCGGCGAGGCAACGTATACATCATATTCCTTGGCCCGGATCTCAACGTTGTCCTTGGTTTCCAGAACCAGCGTCCCGTCTTCCACATAGTAATTCAGATACTGGAATACCTCCTCGTTGGCCTCGACCTGTACACCGAAACCTTCCTTGTCCTGCACGTATTTGAGGTCGGCCGATCCATTGATGCGGATGCTGTTGAAGTCGGTCAGGTTCATGTCAATGTCCAGTTGTTTCATCACCACGGGGCCCTTGCAGACCACATGTTTACCATTGCCGCCGATGTTTACAGAGCAGGAGCAACTGATGAGCGCCATCGCCGCAAGCGCCATACAAAGATTTTTCATGGGTTTTGTTATTTGGAAAAAATACTTGCATCCAATCCCAGCAATTGCATTTTCCGCAGGATGGCCGGGACATCCTTCGTGATGAATTCGGCCTTTTGGGCCGCCAGGATCTTATCGCGGGCTTCCGGCGATACGAAATAGCCGATTCCGCGTTTGTTGTAGATGATTTCGTCTGCCGTGAGTTTCTCGTACGTGCGCATCATCGTATTGGGATTCACCCCGACTTCTGCGCCGTATTCCCGCACGGAAGGGATTCGCTCGTCGCCTTTCAACTGACCCGACAGGATGCGGTCGCAGATGGCATCGGCGATTTGCAGGAAGATGGGTTTTTCTGCGTGGAAGTCCATAGATCAGTGTTTTAAGGTTTTAATCCGGTAATAGATGGCCATTGAGACGGCAAGCAGAAGGACGATATTGACGACATTCGCATAAATGGCCACCTGATGCAGGATGTCGTTGATGACGGCCGGATCTCCCTGGTACTCTTCGCCCGAGATGAGCGGCGTCCAGTATTTGAAGATCAGCGAGGAAAACACGGGTGCTATGACGGCTTCCGCACCCAGCATAATGCCGATTCCGCCCATAATCTTCCACTTTTTGAAGCAGATGCCGCAGAGAAGGTAGTACAGCAAATTGAAAATGAACTGGATGACAGAAGGAATCATGAAAGCGGTCAGATTGAATTGGAAACCTTCCTCATTGGCGGCGGAAAGAGCACTGTTCACACTGTCCATGACCGATCCGATCCCTCCGAGCAGCGGGCCGCCGGAAGTCTTGTCCAGCAGGCCGATCAGGCTGTCAAGTGCCAGATAGGAAACCAGATAGGCCAGCGGAATCACAACAATGGTGATAATCATCATGGATACGAATTTTTCCAGGGTGGAAGCCGGAACCATGAGCCAGGACTGGCCGGCTTTCTTCTCGGTCAGGTAGCCGTAAGTACGGGTCTGGTAAAAGACCAGGATCATCGAACCGATGCCAAAGAAAACCAGGCGGGCGACAAGTCCGGGAGCCTGCCAGGTTCCGTTGATGATCAGGGAGAAAGCCACCCAGATGATATAACAGATCACACTGATGAAACCCAGGGCAAGAGCCGCTTTGCCGTTATTGTGCCAGAGTTGCCTGAGGTCGTACTTGAAGTATTGTCCGAAGCGCTTTGCGCTGAAAGTATCGTTCACCATGGCTTAGCGGGTTTTAAAGATTTCCTTGATCTCCTGTTTGTGCTGATGCACCGCATTGAAGAGGGCCTCCAGATTCACCTTGGATTCCTCCCCTGTGGTGTTCGGATACACCTGGATGCATCCGCCGGGCGTCTGCTCCAGATAAAGGGCGTCGGGATGAAGCTGGCTGCCGTAGTCGAAGAAGAGTTTGCTGCTGATTTCGGCCAGGGAGGCGTTCAGAAGCACGTCCTGCTTGTCCAGGATGATGATGGGATCGATGATGCTCTCCAAGTCGCGGACCTGGTGCGTAGAGATGACAACGGCCGAATCCTCGGACGTATATTTGGTGATGGCCTTGCGGAACTGGGCCTTGGAAGGGATGTCCAGACCGTTTGTGGGCTCGTCCATATAATAATGGAGGGCATTGCAGGAAAGGGCAAAGGAAATCCAGGTCTTTTTGAGTTGACCCGAACTCATGGTGTTCATTTTCTGCGCGGGGTCCACTTCGAAAACCTGCATGACTTCCAGGAATTTGGCATAGTAGAAGCGGGGCCAGAGCGCTCCGTTTTCGCGGGCGAAAACATCGGCCCGGGCGCGGACGGGAACCACTTCGTCCGGCAGATAGAACTGCTCGGCGAGGAGGGAGGGCTGGCGGTCGAAGGGATAGCGGCCATCAACCTCAATGGTCCCCTGCTGGGGCTTCTTGAGACCGCACAGAAGTGTCAGGAAGGTGGTTTTGCCTACGCCGTTCTCTCCGAGAAGGCCATAGACGCTCCCCCCTTTCACGTCCAGGGAAATGTTTTTCAACACTTCCTTGGAACCATAACTGAAGGATAAGTTTCTGACTGTAATCATATCTTTGAGTGTGTATTAGTTTATTAGTACACCGCAAAGGTATGAAATCTTTTTGGAAAAACAAGGGCCTATGCGAAAAATTTTCGAATATTTTCTGCCATCTCGTGTGCAAGACGGTCGCGGGCCTCGACAGAACTCCATGCTACGTGGGGGCTGAACAGCAGCCTCTCGGGATGCTGCAGGTGCATCAGGGGGCTTTCCGGCGGAAGGGGTTCCTTCACGAAAACATCCAGGGCAGCACCTTTGATGAGGCCTTCGTCCAGGGCGCGGGCGAGGTCGGCCTCGACGGCGATGCCTCCCCTTCCGGTGTTCACCAGCACGGCCGTGCGCTTCATCTTCTGCAACTGTCCGTAGCCGATCAGCCCGGCGGTGCGCTCATTATACGGGGCGTGGATGGAAATGACATCGGCCCTTTGCAGCAATTCGTCCAGGGGTACACTGGGATAATCCTTGCAATGGCCCGTCCCGGAGGTGGAGAAATAGATCACTTCCATGCCGAAGGCTTTGCCGATGGCCGCCACCCGCTGGCCGATGGCCCCCATGCCCACGATGCCCAGCGTTTTACCGGTGATTTCCGTGAAAGGATGGGCATAGTCCACATGGACGCGGTTCTTGCTGTAACTGCCGTCGGAGACAAAACGATGGTAATGGAAGGCGCGGCCGCAAAGGTTCAGGATATGCATCCAGCTTATCTGCGCGACGGAATCCGTGGAATAGGCCGCCACGTTCCGGACGGCGACACCCCTTTCCTCACAGAGTTTGACATCGATATTGTTGATTCCCGTCCCGGCTTCGCAGATGAGTTTCAGCCGGGGAGCGGCATCCAGGAACGCCTTGTCCACAATGACCTTGTTGAGACACGCAACGTTGGCATCCCGCACTCTTTCCCGGGCCTGTTCAGCGGTAGAATCGGTAAAACAACTGAGCTCGCCCAGGGCGGCCATTTCTTCCAGGGAAGCATCTCCCATGGTTATTGCATCAAGAAACACGATTTTCATAGGGACAAAATTAATATAAATTTTGTATATTTGATGCCTGTAATGGCCACAGCACAAGAAATATTAACCAGCATCGACCCCAAGGCCCCCTACGCGATGGTCATCGAAGCCAGCGTCAGGGACTACTGCGTACTGGCCCTTCAGTTTCTGAAAAAAGAAGCCGACCCGGGCAAATACTTCGCCCAGCCCCTGCCCAATCCCCTGCCCGCGCTGGATCAGGAAGCATCGGCCCGGCAGCACAGCCGGGAACGGTATTGCATCCAATTGTACAATCCGGCCGAGGAGGCCCTTCTGGCCGATGCCATTGCAGACATTGCCTTTGCGCAGTCCCAGCGGCTCATGCTGGCGGAGCCGGCATCGCCCCAGGCGGACGACCGCGAGCGCGCGTGCGTATATATAACGGCGGTGTACACCCTCTTTGCGCTGGAACTGCACGGCCGGACGGATTTTGCCGTCCTCTTCCTGGAAGCCTGGGCCAACTTCAACAAGTTTGCCAGCGCCCGCACCGTGCGAATGCACTATGACCGCAGTTGGAACAGCCGCTACGAAGCCCTGTTCTATCCGCTGGGCTAGTCCACAACGGAAAGCAACTGGGAGAATTGATCCAGGACATAGTCTGCCCCGGCGGCCTCCAGATCGGATCGGCCGGAATTGCCGTAGGTAACCCCCACCGTACGGGCGCCGGAGCGGGATCCCATCAGGATATCGACCGGCATGTCCCCCACCACCAGCGCCTCATCGGCCTTGTATCCCAGCGTACGCAGGGTTTGCAGCACCGGCTCGGGATCGGGTTTGGCCTTGGTGACATTGTCGGCCCCCAGCACGTAATGGAACAGCGAATCGATTCCCATATTGCGCAGGAAGTCATTGAGGGAGGAAGAATGACGGGACGACGCCACCGTCAGGACATACCCCTTTCCGTGCAGCGACGCCAGCGTCTGTTTCACCTGCGGAAACAGAACGGGGACAATGCGGGTTTTGAGCACGTCGAAGATGCGCCGGTAGGTTGCACACCACTCGGGCAGCGCCTCTGAGGGCAATTCGGGGAACAGCGTACGGATCCCCGCTTCCAGGGGAAGGCCGATGGTTTTCCGGATGTCATCCACATCCCGCACAGGATAATGCATGGCCTTCATGGCTTCCTGATTGGTCCGGATGATGAGTTCCCGGGTATCGGCGAGCGTTCCGTCGAAGTCGAAAATGATAATTTTTGTCTTCATGGGTTGGGAAAAGCCCCCGGTCTGGCCGACCGGGGGTTAAACAACGGATGACGGAAGGCTTATGCGCCAAGGCGCACTTCCAGACGCTTGCGGATTTCCTGGAGGAACTGCAGGGAGGTGAGGCCCTTCGGGGTGATTCCCTCGGAGAGGTTCACGAGGTCCTTCGTTTCCAGGCCTTCGTTCAGGGTGTCGAAGCAAGCCTGCTCCAACTGGTTGGCGTAGTTCACCAGTTCCGGAAGGTTGTCCATCTCTCCCCGCTTGCGGAAAGCGCCGCTCCAGGCGAAGATGGTGGCCATCGGGTTGGTGGAAGTCTCTTCACCCTTCAGGTACTTGTAATAGTGACGGGTGACGGTGCCGTGGGCGGCCTCGTACTCGTACTTGCCGTCGGGGCTCACCAGGACGGAGGTCATCATGGCCAGGGAGCCGAAAGCGGTGGACACCATGTCGGACATCACGTCGCCGTCGTAGTTCTTGCAGGCCCAGATGAAACCGCCTTCGCTGCGCATCACGCGGGCCACGGCGTCGTCGATGAGGGTGTAGAAGTACTCGATGCCGGCGGCTTCGAACTTCTCCTTATATTCCTTCTCGAAGATTTCCTCGAAGATGGCCTTGAAGCGGCCGTCATACTTCTTGGAGATGGTGTCCTTGGTGGCGAACCAGAGGTTCTGCTTCACGTCCAGGGCATACTTGAAACAGGAGTGGGCGAAACTGGCAATGGATTTGTCGGTGTTGTGCATACCCTCGATGACGCCGGGGCCGGAGAACTCGTGGATCACTTCCTCGATGCGCTGTCCGGAGACGCCTTCGAAAACGAGTTTGGCCACGCCGGGCTCGTTGGTCTGGATTTCCACGTCGCGATAGACGTCGCCATAGGCATGACGGGCAATGGTGATGGGCTTTTTCCAGAACTTCACGGCAGGATGGATGCTGGGGATGGTGATGGGTGTACGGAACACGGTGCCGTCCAGCATGGCGCGGATGGTGCCGTTGGGGCTCTTCCACATCTGATGGAGGTTGTACTCGCTCATGCGCTGCACGTTGGGAGTGATGGTGGCGCACTTGACGGCCACGCCCAGGCGCTTGGTGGCATTGGCACTGTCGATGGTCACCTGGTCGGAGGTCTTGTCGCGGTACGGAAGACCCAGGTCGTAGTATTCGGTTTTCAGGTCCACAAAGGGAAGGATGAGTTCGTCCTTGATCATCTTCCACAGGACGCGGGTCATTTCATCGCCGTCCATCTCGACGAGCGGAGTGGTCATTTTAATTTTTTCCATAATTTATCTGCGGTTTTTATAGTAATTCATCAGGCAGCCGTCGGCCAGGATCTGGCGCTCGGCGGCGGTAAGGTTCTGGAAATAAAGGTGGATGGGCTTCACGGCACCGGCCTTGGTAACCACCTGGGCATCCAACTCCTCGAGGCCTTCCAGGATGGCCTTGCGAATGCCGGGGACAAAGACATAGTCGCCCGCTTCGTACTCGAACGGCGTGTCCGGGCCGATGGTGAACGGAACGATGCCCCAGTTGATGCAGTTGGAACGATAGCGCTTGGTAGCGTACTCGTAGCAGATGTTGGCGTCTCCGCCCAGCACCTTCTGGCAGGAAGCGGCCTGTTCACGGGCGCTGCCGTCACCGGGCTTGTTGGCGAATACGCAGGAGCCGAAAGAGGTATTGCCGGCCGATGCGCCCACGGCCTTCAGCGCCGCGGCGATTTCGGGAGTGACCCTGCCCTCGCGGCGGGCCAGGTCGTCGGCCTGGATTCTCTTGGAGCGGCCCACGTACTCGGGGACGCGGCGGCTAAGGGCGAATTCGCTGAGTTTGAGCGGGTTGGAGCGGTAACTGGAGGTTTCACCGGAGGGAATCAACTCGTCGGTGGTGGTCACGGGGTCATGAATGACGGCGGCCAGTTCCACCAGCATGTTCTCCTCCATCGGATACATCTTGGGCCAGTCCTTGATATTGGGACCGTAACGGAGTTCTACGCTGAGGTCGGCCTTGCCGAAGCCGTTATAGACGCGCTTTTCGTAGATGCGGCCGTCGAAACTGTAAGGCTTGTGCG
>Ga0310691_10001226_pt1 | contig 40455 bp, 33 predicted proteins | sample 176DNAGHGlowgp2_FD_203887 | JGI IMG/M metagenome (GOLD analysis project Ga0310691, IMG submission 203887) | Sheep rumen microbial communities from Palmerston North, Manawatu-Wanganui, New Zealand - 1766 DNA GHGlow gp2 (v2) (version 2) | ecosystem: Host-associated > Mammals > Digestive system >... | reverse complement strand
CACTAAAAATATGTAGCCTGAATTAGATCAGGTAGAGGCATTAGGCTAGTGCCATTAAAGGACCGGAGCAGAAAAACTTCGGGAATTTACAAATATCAACCACGAGTTGGTAAATAGCCAAGGATCTTTTGTCATATGCATCAATCATCTTTCTTATACTCTTCCCTGATATCGAAGGGATTCTCCGCATCCGTATCCACATGAACCTTCACCGGTTCAAGCGCGAGTTCCCTGTCCATCAGGTCTTCTTCCTTTACGATCTCAATATCCTCTTCTCTCATATCCTTCTCACGGTTAAAGGCATCATAGATACAGGGCACGATCACCAGAGTAAGAAGCGTACCGTAGGTAAGGCCTCCCACCACTACCAGTGCCATGGGCTGGGCCATTTCGGTTCCACGCCCCATGCCGACAGCCATCGTGGACATGGATATGATCGTAGTCAGCGCGGTCATTAGCACCGGACGAAGACGTGTCTTTGAGGATTCGATGATGGCATCCTTTTTGGACATACCCTGTCTGCGAAGCTGATTTATGTAATCAACCAGCACGATACCGTTATTAACTATGATACCGGACAGCATGACGAAGCCTACCATGGAAATGATACTGATCTCATTTCCGGTCATTGCAAGGGTAAGGAAACCGCCTGTAAATGCCAGCGGGATCGTGAACATGATGATAAAGGGTGAAAGCAGGCTCTGGAACTGTGCCACCATGACCAGATAGATCAGGACAACCGCCAGAACAAGCATCAAAAGCATCTGGCTGATAGCCTCGTTGATCGCCTCATCCTCACCTGCCATTTTTATTGAATAGCCGTCAGGCACTTCGATATCCTTCAGCAGCTTCGATGCATCGTCTCCCACCAGACCTACATTATAACCATCCTTAATGGACGCGGTCACATTGATGAAACGTGTCTGGGATTCACGGTTTATGACCGCAAGCTCCTCTCTTTCCGTAAAGGTAGCTATATCGGTCAGCTTAACCTCCTTTGATTCCTTGGTCAGCTGATTTGTGTATGTAAATGTCAGCTTCTTCAGATCATCAACCGTCATCGCTGCCTGCTCTGCGGAATTAACATACACATCATAGGACTTAAGATCCGTATTAAGCTTCATGGACGAGGTGGTCTGTGCCGTCTTGCCGTAAATCACCTGGAAGACCTGGCCAACTGTCATGCCGTACTTTGCCGCCTTCTCCTTGTCTACGGATACGACCACTTCCTTCTCGGTATTGGCGAGTCCGTCCTTAATCTCATCAACGCCCTCCAGATTCTCAAGAAGGCCTGCTGTCTTACGAGCCAGATCCTGCAGCACATCAAGCTTCTGACCCTTTATCTGCACCGAAATACCCGAACCGGTCAGCATGCTCATATCCATCATCTGTGTATTGACTTTAACATCACAGTCCAGATCCTTTGCGGCATCGAGTATCATTTCCTCAATCTCATCATTGGACTCCGTTGCATCCATCTTAAGCAACACGTACATGGTTATCTTCGGACTTGTGCCGGTATCGGCGCCATTTCCGCTTCCCATATTCATACCGCCAAAGCTTGCAAGTACCGAACCGCTTCCCGTCATGGCGCCTATGGTATCGATCATCGGCTTATTCGACAGATTCTCCATCAGCGTATCCGAATAACCTGTCATCTCTTCAAATGACCTGACCTCGTCTTTCGGTGCGGAAAGGGTAACCGTAACCTGGGTAGAGGTCATCTCCGGGAAGAAGGCCGTTCCGTTTCTCATGGCCATAAAAGCACTGAAACCCATCAGAAAAACGGCGATCAGGAACACCAGAGCCTTAAAACGAAGAACCCCTCTAAGCTTCTTTCCGTACCAATCCAGGAACCTGTCATAAAGTCCCCGGCGCACCTCTCTACGCTTCCTCAGCATACCTCCTGCCATGGCGGGCACCAGTGTAAGCGCCACTGCCAGACTGGCAGCAAGGGTATACAAAATGGTCAGCGCCATATCAACAAAGAGCTGCCGTGTTATACCTTCCGTAAAGATGATCGGGGCAAACACGCACACCGTGGTCAGAGTGGACGAGGTGATGGCACCTGCCACCTGGCTGGCTCCGTTAACGCAGGCTTTCTTAAGTGACATTCCCTCATTCTGCAGACGGTAGATATTCTCTATAACTACTATGGAGTTATCCACCAGCATACCGATACCAAGAGCAAGTCCCGACATGGAAATGATGTTCAGTGAAATATTCGAGAAATACATAAGTACTATGGCGAATACCACCGAAAGCGGGATCGCGCAGGCTATGATAACCGTAGGACGGAAGTCCCGCAGGAAAATGATCAGAACGATAATGGCCAGTACCGCACCGATAAGCATATTCTGGAGTATGGACTTGACGATCAGATCGATATATACGCCCTGATCCATAAGCGTTGAGAAATGAACTGCTTCATCCTCTGTCTTCTCAATGGTTTCAAACCTGGCGAGGATATCATTCGTCACGTCGCCCGTAGCGTAACCGGTCTGCTTTTCAAAGGTCAGCAGCACACCCGGTTTTCCGTCTATCTTCGCATAGGTGGAATCCGCGTTGCTGGTAACCTCCACGTCCGCGATATCCGTAAGGAATACCTTTCCGATGCTGTTCATACCGAGATCGATGAGCACCAGATTCTCAAGAGACTCAACATCACCGATGGCATCCCCGATCTTTATGAGCCAGTTTTCGTCTTTCTCCTTGATATATCCGGCAGGCATCTCCAGATTCTGGGCAACGAGCAGCTGGCGTACCACATCTGCGGAAAGCACTGAATTAAGATCCGCCTGTTCAAGGGCTTTGGCCTTTGTTTCCTCTATGGTCTTCTGTGCTGTTTCAAGCGCAGCCGCACCGGTGATCATCTGCGCGGAAGCCTCACTGATCTGCAGTGTTCCCAGAATCTCATTTTTATTCAGCGCAGTCATGGCATCATCGAGCGTAACCTTACCCGCTTCGATCTGCTGCTGTGCGTTCTGTATGGTTATTATGCCCATATCCACCTGGGCCTTCAGTTCCTCCAGCTTTTTAATCGCGGAGGGCAGATCATTTATATCCGAGAAGTCAAGATTCCCTATGCCTGCCGCAAGTCCGGCAACGGAATCACCGTTTGCAGCCAGCTCCTGCTCCTCATCCTCATTGCAGAAAGTCGCCTTCAGCTCCTCACCGAACTGTAATACCTGTGCCTTAAGCTCTTCATACCGGCTTTTATATTCTTCAAGTTTGGGGCAGGCTTCCGATATCTGGAACTCCAGTTCCTGAAGCTTTAGCTCAAGCTCCTTGCGTGTCAGTCCCAATGCCTCAAATATCTCATCCTCGGATTTTACCCTGAACTGGGCGAACTGATCATAAAGTCTGCGAAGCTCCTCGATCCCGGCTTTGACTGTGTTCATGCCGTCGATCAGCCATGAAGCATTTTCCGCAAATTCAGTCATTTTGGAAACGGCTCCTCCAAGTATCTGACTGATCATGGAGAGCTGGGAAAGCTGTGTGCCGAGCTGGGCGGCCGTGGTATAGAGCTGGATTTTCTTAGTGTTGAGCATGGTCTCGCCTTCACTTATCTGGTTTGCCAGCTCATCCTTACCGTTTTCAAGCTGCTCCTTACCGCTTTCCAGTTCTGCCTTGGATTTTTCTATCTCGGCAGTTGCATCCTTGAACCTGTCCTCGATCTCGTCAGTCACCTTTTTATTCAGGGCGTCTATCTTGTCCTGATTAAGAGATACCTGGATAGTCTCCGTGATACCACCGGATGCTGTAACGGAGGCAACGCCCTCGATACTCTCAAGCTGAGGTATTATGTTGTTATCAACATAGGTCGATACAAGCGTGGAATCCATATCATCCACACCTACTGCCGCAACCATGATAGGGAGCATGTCGGGATTGATCTGCATCAGAATAGGGCTTCCGACGCTGTCCGGGAAGCCGCTCTTTATCTGGTCCATCTTCTGTTGGATCTCTATCATGGTGGAATCCATATTCGCAGTCTGCTCATACTCCAGGATCACAGTTGAAAAACTGTTCCTTGACATTGACTGCATGGATTTCAGATTTGAGGTAGTTGCCAGGGATGCTTCCAGCTTTGATGTAACATCCGCCTCCACTTCCTCCGGGGATGCTCCAGGATCGGTAGTGATCACAATAACATAAGGGAATGTCATGTCCGGAAGAAGATCCGCCGTCATTTTTCCATACGCTACAATTCCGAGCACCAGGATCAGAACCACGCCCACAAGCACGGTATATGGTCTTTTTACACTGAATTTAGATAACATATTAAGCTCTCCGTAATACCGCTTCCCATTGACTGCCGCAAGATCACATTTACGGATCACAGTCATTATCGGGCAGGGTACCGAAGGGGCACCCTTATCGCGTAAATGCAGAAGGATGTAAGATTATAACACTTACATCCTTCTCTGAATACACTGAGTATTGTACGCTATGCTACTTAAATCGTCAAATAAACTATACTTTATATACCGGGGCGGCTGAAGCTGAGGCAGTTTCTACTGACTGTCAAAATACTTCTTCCCCCTGTCGGGATAGAAAAAGGTACGGAGATATCCGTCCTTTGAAACCACAACAAAGGCATTATCCCTTTCGCGGTAATAGACGTCATCCCCGTCCTCCTTCTCGATCTTGTAAAGACTGGACGGATCGCTTATCACATCATTCGCCGCCGATACATAAGCTTCTGCCGTATCAAAGCCCATATCCTTTCCGTGTTTTTCATAATGCTGGTCACGGAGCTTCTTTGACCGGAATTTATATTTCTTTACCTTCGGTTCTTCGGTCTTTTCCGACGTTATCTCTTCGGTCTTTTCCGATGTTATCTCTTCGGTCTTTTCCGATGTTATTTCTTCGGTCTTTTCCGATGACAGGGCTTCCGTTCCACATTCCGTAGTCCCGGCGCTCTGTTCGGTTGTTACGACAGTAAGCCCTCCGTCTCCGCCTGAGCCGCTCCCCGTACCTTCATCCTTACCCCGGAACTGTAGGATAAGCAGCACTGTCGCAAGAATGAGGCCGACAGCCAAAAGAATGATAAGTCCTTTATTCTTTAATCCTTTATTAGCGTTAGACTCCCTGTTATCTCCCATTTAACTCCTACCTCAGATACGGGGCATCTTCCTGCTGATCCTTAAAGCCGTTCTGCATTCCGAAATTACCCTGCTGATATGCCTGCTGTTCCTGATAGCCTTCCTGTTGATACGCCTGTCCGTTCTGATAACCGCCCTGCTGGTACGCCTGTCCGTTCTGTTTTGGATTCATTCAGGCCTCCTTCCGGATTTCATCGTATTATCGCTTCATTCACCATTATCCTTGCTCTGCCGTACATAAACTCGATCTGTTCCTTCGGGGCATTCGAAACGCCGCCGGATGCGGAACGTATCTCTATATTGACATCCGAATTCGTAAGACTGGCTTTTGTATCCTTTGAAGTACCTCCGAAGCAGTATATCTCATTTCCCGAGCCGTTGAACCTGAGGGTTGCGCTGCCCACTCTGACATCGGTACGGCCGTTTAAGGCTCCTATTCCGGCGGCAAGGTCGGCATTTACGTTGAGAGACATTCCCGACTCGCTGGCGTCTATCACGGCATTTTCGCCCTTGATAGTTCCGAGAGCACTTACACGTTTGCCGGCTATGGAGCATTTCACATGACTGCTCCAGACTTCAAGACTGCTGTTGTTCTGTAGGCTTCCGATGCATACTCCCTGCATGGATGCTACATCCACCTGCATGTCGCTGTCATGCATCACGAGATTGCTTTCCCCGTCTATGGCGCCTATACCTACACACTCATCGCCGTTTATGTATATATCATATTTACCCCGGTTGATCTGCAGCGATCCGCCGAGGCCGGCTCCGATACCTACCACCTTATTCCCGTTAAGGTCCATACGTATCTCACCGTCCTGATAGAATTCTATCTCGCCATGGGCACAGTCGGGTCTGTTGCCGATACCGAAACCTCCCTCATCATCTATTCGTATGCTGAGACTGCCGTCGCCTTCCATAGAGAGCTTCGATGATTCCGGAACCTGGATACCGCCGTCTACCATGCGGTTTGCCCCCACAAGCCTGAGCACAAGCCTGCTGTTTTCAGCCATATTGATGCATGGACGTTTTTTGAAATTTGACAGAGTAACATTTTCAAGTGTAACCCGCCCGTCATAGCCCTCAAGTATTTCTATATAGAGACGATGCACTTCACCCGGAGTTCCGACTATCGTGATATCCTGAAAGGCGGCATTCTTATCTCCGATAACAATGCTTGTCTTATGCTCTCTTAAGAGCTGGCTTACGGATATACGGTTGATACGGCCGGCAATGTATTCCTCATCCCCGCTGCCTTCAACCATTTCCCGGCGGTACCGTACTATCTCATTTTTGAGATTCTGGTCCAGCTCAGTGAGTATCTCGGCAGCAGGACGGGCAGTATAATATCCCTGAATAAGATCCGCTCCCAAAAGTATCACGGTCCTCAGCTCCTCCGAGGTCTCAACGCCCTCGGCAAGGGCAAGGATATCATTTCCGTGACAGAATTCCACGATATCACGGAAGAAATGCTGCTTCTGGTTGCTGTTCTGGATATCAGAAAGCAGTGCACGGTCTATCTTTACCACATTCGGCATATAACGGAGAAGATTGCTGACATTGGAATAACCGGTGCCGTAATCGTCTACCGCAAGTCCCGCTCCCATGGCCTTGTAGAAGTTCTTCAGTCTGTCCAGCTCGGAGTCCGAAAGCTCGGCCTGCTCCGTAAGCTCGATCACCACCGTCCCGGGATGCCTCTTTATCATCTGGGAGATCTTTACCTGATCTTCCCCCGAAACCACGGTGCCCGGAATACTGTTGATGAAAACCTTTTTCCCGCGGAAGATATCCTCCTTTTCCTCAACGATGTTCAGAACATTCAGCATAGTATCCCGTTCCACATCAACAAGGCGGTTCATCATATCCGCAAATTTCAGTATAGTAAGCGGAGATACCCATCTCTCCGTCCTGGATCTCATCAGGGCCTCGTATGAGAATATGCTTCCGTCAACTGCGGAGACAATAGGCTGGAAATGATAGGTAAAGAGATTCCCATCCAGGATCTGTTCCACGGTTTCCATATCCAGCTTTTCTTCCGGAGTAAGCTCGGTCTGTTCGCCGTTCTGTGACTGTCCGCTGTTATACTTCTGTGCCGGCATATTGGCCATTTTCATTTTAATGGCCCGAAGCATTATACTTCTGCGAAGGGTTTCAAGTCCCCTCGCGAGGGATGTGACCCAAAGCCTGTATACCTCGTCATAGCTGCGGGGTTCTTCTCCGTAGCTTACTACCGCATAACCGAGTGATACATCCTCATAAAACAGGGGTGTGAAGATAAAGCCCTGCGGATTATCCTTTCCTACATTCGGGAGTATCTCATTTCCCGGGAACACCTCAGTCATTCCCAGTCGTCCCGCCGCCGGATTGTCTGACGAAAAACTGATGGCGTGAACAAGCATATCCGAATAACCTTCGGTGGGAAGTCCCCGGCTCAGAAGCTCCTCCTGGGACTGCCACTGGGAATTCAGGCAGAGATCAAAACGCTGTATATCATAAACATGGTACAGATTCTCATATACATTCTGGAGAAATTCATCCATTCCGTTACTTCTGAACAGATCCTCCTCCATAGTATTATGTATGGAATAATATCCATCCTCCGAAGTCTTCGTAGTCCACGTAAGTCTCCTGCGCGACTGTTCCGGGATATGTGTACCGGGGCAGCCGCAGCTCTCGCCTATAAAAAGCTTTACCTTGGGCGTGGGAGATTCTATCTCCTGCCCGTTCATGAGGCGCAGTATATTCTGCACCGCCGAAACTCCGTAATCTTCGGCAGGAACATAGCATGATGTAAGGGATTTCGGGCTGTTTGCCCCCTCCGAAGAAGTACCGTAGCCCACAAGAGCTATATCCTCGGGGATCCTTACTCCTGCCTTTTCAAGCACCTCGGCAACGCCTATGGCCATGGGATCATTTGCGGATACAATGGCTTCCGGAAGATTATTTCTGTCACGAAGCAGCTGCTCCGCGCATACATTTCCGCTGGTATACCAGAAATCCCCATAAAAAATCCTGTCCTCCGATATCGGAAGATCATGGGCTGCCATGGCATCACGATATGCCTCCAGCCGGCGGATGGAATGTCTGTGTTTTTTCTTTCCCGTCAGGAAGGCTATATCCGTCATTTTATGAACTTCTATAAGATGTGACACAAGTGTAAATACAGCCTCGTAACCGTCCGACCATACCTTCGGCAGGCGCTCACTATTTGTATCCACACACAGCACCGGACCCGCATATTCCTTCTCAAGTTTCTCCTCGATCCTCTCCTCAACCCCGGGTGTCTGGATCGTATCGGATAAAACGATCACGGCATCAAACTGAGCCGGATCAAACAGCCGGAATATATTTGAATCTCCGATCTCACGCTCACGGGTGTTCTGATATTTAATGTACATTGAAAAGCAATATACACTATAATCATTGCGGAAGGCTTCTTTCATAACGCCGCGTATGAATTCCTGCTGATATATCTCATCAGCCTGCCCCAGCAATAGAGCGATTTTCCCCTTAACCATGCGATACCCCTCTTTGTTAACATCCTCACCGTAATACATACCACTTAACGGTCCACGTTTCATCATAGCATATATGAACGTTTCGGAAAAGAATTATTTCTCGTAAAACTAATCTTCAAAAGGGAAATGATAATCAAGCCCGAGTCTGTCCCTTATGGCGATGATATCCTTCTGTACGCCTTCACCCACGGGAACGCCCTTATCCTTACGGAAGAGCCACATGTCATGTTCCTTCTCTCCCGCGGTATAGATCCTGTCCTGTCCCGGTGCTTTCCTGGATGCCCTGAGCCCGCGGCATATATCTCCCGCGATTTTTTTAAAGGTCTCACGCCCCATGAAGGCTTCGGGATCGATAACGAAGAAGAAATGACCCAGCCCGTACATCTGAGGCTTTCCTTCGGGGCTCACACCCGAAAGCGCCTTCATGAATCTGCCTCCCGAAAGTGCCGCCGAAAGGATCTCTATAACCGTAGCGTAGCCATACCCCTTATATCCCGCAAGCTCTTCCCCAATACCGCCAAGCGGTGTAAGGGCAGCAGTCCCGTCCACAAGGCGTTTCAGGATCTCCGCACTATCGGTAAGGGGTTCTCCTTTATCGGAAATGACCATTCCCGCGGGCGTATCCCTTCCCTCCCTGGCATAATACTCGATCCTGCCGCGCTGTACGATGGATGTGGCACAGTCCAGACAGAAGGGGAATTCCTCATCCGTCGGAAGGGAAATAGTCAGCGGATTCGTGCCCAGCATATTTTCAACACCAAAGGTAGGCGCTATCGAAGGTCTGGCATTTGTTCCGGTCATGGCGACCATTCCGGCCTTCGCAGCCATATCCGTCCAATAGCCTGCTATGCCGTAATGAGTGGAATTCCTTATTGCTCCGCCGGCCATGCCGTATTCCCCCGCCTTTTGGATCAGTCTTTCCATCATGCGGAAGCTCGCTACCATGCCCATACCGTCATGGGCATCCATCACTATCGTGGTGGGGGTCTCCTTTATGATCTCGATATCTGTTACCGGAATCAGGGTACCTTTTTCGATCCGGTCAATGTATATAGACTTGAAACGGTTACAGCCATGACTTTCTATCCCACGCCTGTCCGCCTCCAGCAGAACATCCGCGCAGATCTTTGCATCGCCGCGGGGTACTCCGCAGCCCGCAAAAGCATCGATCATAAAACTCTCCATCATTTCCCAGCTGACGAAGGGTCTTGTCTCAGTAAACTCCTTACCCATTTATATCTCCTCCTGTTTTCACCCTGAACTCAGAGTATATATTTAAAAAGCCATATTATCAGCATATGTGCCGGATAAAAAATATAGAAAAACCATTTGTGAAAAACCGCCCTGCTTCCTGCCTCCCCTTTATACCGGAAGAGTACCGGAAGAAAAAGGAAGAGTCCAAGCTGCCAAAGTTCGCCGTACCAGTGGTAATCGTGAGATATACAGTAGGCGGTATCCACCATCACAACAGCCGCAGAAATAGCCGAAAAGCATATCACCTGCCACTTCCTGTTTCCCCTGTAAATGTAGAAGGAAAGCACGTAAAGCGGACCGAATATCCCCCAGTCTCCGATAAATGTAGCACCGATCAGCGCACCGATGTACAGCCAGCGTATATTGCTGTCCGGAGTACGGTCATATACACAGAGAACCAGAAATGACAGGAACAGCGTATATATCATGTTCATATCAAGATGCCACAGATCGCCGTAATGCATCAGCGCATAAGGCACCTGTGAAATGACCGCAAAAACCAGCAGCCTTATCCCGTATTTTTTACGTGATGAAGTATGTTCAAAGCCCTCTGCCAAAAAGAAACACATGATCGGTGCCGTCAGGCGACCGATGATCCTGCAGACACAGCCCGGAACTGTATTGACCGAAAGGAAGATCATACCTATATGATCGATGACCATGGCCAGCGCTGCAATATATTTGATAACAGTCCGCTTCCATATCATGTTACTTTTCCTCCGCCGCAAGCCAGCGGATACCCTCGCAGATCGCAGCCGCACATTCATCCGCAGACTGTTTATCATACAGATACTCATCTGCCCCTGACTTGAATACATCGAGGACCGCATCACTCTCCATAATAGGTATCATAATGTGAAGTTCCTGCTGATGCTCGTTCATTTCCTGCGCCGCCTTATACTCATTAGTTTCCATAAGGCCCTGCCCGGAAAGCGCTTTAACGGCAGCATCGCTTACCGGCACTCCCTTTTCCGTCTTCTGAAGGACAGCCATATCCGGATCATTCAAAAGATAATTCAGAAGCGTCGCCGCTTCCGCAGGATGCAGGGTGTCCGCGCTGATCGCCCACATGGTGGCGGGCTTTACGTACCAGCCGGAATCGGCCGCTCCTTCCGCTCTGGGCCAACGCCCCCGGCTCACCTTTGCCCCGGTCTCCATCATTCCGTCGCAGTATATCTTTGTGTCGCTGATCCAGCACATTACTCCGACTATATCCCCGGCCATGTATTTGGATCTGTCAAAATCATTTACGGGACAGAACACATGCTCATCGAACAGCTTTTTATAATATACAAGTACGTCCTTCATCCCTGCCTCGTCTATGGCAAGAGAGCCATCCTCATTGAAGAACTTTTTCCCGCTGGTCTGCTCGTAGTAGGCGATCATGATAAGGAACAGCTGCTTCTTGGTTATACCCAGGGCGTATTTCCCGTCAGCCTTCGCCTTCTTTCCCAGCTCGAGAAGATCATCCCAGTCGGAAGGTACATCACAGCCGTATTTATCCAGAAGATCCTGATTATAGTAAAATGTATGGGTATTCATCGCTATGGGAAGCGCATTCAGAGCACCGCCTATCTCACCGTATCCCAGCTCTTCATCCGTGAAATTATCAAGATCTATGTAATCCGACAGCTTCCTGAGATCATAGAAGCCCTTTCCGTCCGGCGAATACTCCTTCAGCCATGCGAAATTGATCTGCATGACATCCGCCTCGCTGTGTGACTCCATCCAAACCTTGTTGCGCTTCTCGTAACCGTTCCAGACGCCGTAACGGTAATTCACCTTCAGCTCCGGATGTTTTTCCTGGAAAAGATCCACACCCTCCATGGTATACAAATGGCGGCCGTCATTTCCCCACCAGGACATGGTTATTTCTATCTCACCCTCTCTGGTGGTCATCATTTCATCCGTTTTTGAGCGTCTGCTGAGCAGAAATACCGCGATCAGGCTTGCCACCGTGAAGAACAGGACAAGAAGGATCATCAGCATATTTTTTCCCTTAAACATGCATTCCCTCCTTCCCCTCTTCATAGATGGTATATCGAGATTTTCCAGCTCTCTTGGAAATGTACAGCGCATAGTCAGCCTTTTTGTAGATCGACTGGAAGTCCTCCCTTTCGCCGTCTTTAACCTCATTCTTTACAGCAGTTTCTTCCGAAGTAACATAGATGCCGGCACTGAGCGAAAGTTCACATTTTTCATGTTCATTCCGGAACTCCGAGGCATAGTCGGCCATAACCGCATCCATCTGTTCGGACACGGTCTGCATAACTATATTTCTCGCACGGATAACAGCCTCTTTTGCACTCCCTTCCCCTTCAAGAGAGACAGCACACTCGGAATATACCGCAAATTCATCACCGCCGATACGTCCTATAAGCGTATCCTGATCATAGCTTCTTCTCAAAAGTTCACCCACGCGGATAATAACCTGATCTCCGTAGGCATGTCCCAGGCGGTCATTTATAAGCTTGAAGTTATCCATATCCATGATTACAAATACTGAAATGTCGCCCTTCTTCTTTTCCGACAGTCTGCTCTCGACCTCCTCCTGGAAGGCTGTCTTGTTCAACACTCCGGACAGACGGTCCATTTCCGCCTTTTCATGCAGTGAAGTAACCATGCTGTCCATAGGACGCGAAAGATTCCTGATCAGCAATACTCCCACCAGCACGAAGATTATCGCCATTGCTATGGATACCCTGAAGATGAACGCCCGGAGATCATGGTTTTCACGAAGGATACTGTCCAGCGGAACCGAACAGATAACCCTCCAGCCGTTTTCACATTCATTTGAATTCAGAATGAGCTCATCGGTAACGGCGCTGCTGCTCAGTCTGCGTTTTTTCCCGGATCCGGATCTTTCCCCGCGAAACACCGAAAGGATATTCTCGGGGAGAGTCTTTCCAATCTCTCCGGTATCGGAGGAATACAGGACAACGTCCTCATCATTTACAAGACGGATGGTCATCTCGTGGAGCTGTTCCGGATGAACAAATACCGAAGAAAGCTCACGTGTGTAGGTGGAGGAAACCAGTATCGCGTTGGGGTTCAGCCGCTTTATGTAATATATGCAGTCTGTTTTCCCTCCGATGCCAAAGCACCAGCCATCGTCCGTTTTGGGATTCACCGCATAGGCGGAAAAGGCCTCATATTCCCCGCCCTCGGGAAAGAGGTCCATGGTTCCGTGGGATATCCACCCCACTGTATGATCATTGCTGTAAATGATGCCGAAATCGGAATAGTTCTCCATCAGACCGATGTCAACGATACGGTTCAGAATACTCTCTTCGTTCTTCACCCTGTCATAAGCCTCTACGGATTCATCCGTTGCATCATAAAGATAATAAGTTTCATCAGAAAAGAGGAGAGTCGGAATGGTCACCATCCTCTCCAGATAAGAATTGATATTTAATTCGATCTGCCGGCTGTTGGCAGCAATAAGATTCGAAGCATTCTGCTGCATGGCCCGACCCGAGCGATCCAGGATCACATAATCCAGGAAAAACGTGATGACCATGATGATCGCCGCAAATGCCACCAAAAGCTCAATCTGATACCTTTTAAACTGCCTGCCCGAGCCATCCTGTCTCTTTATACCCATAGAACCCCGGTACACCTTTCTCCGGGTGAAATAGATTCCCCACCCTTTATATATCTTACACCACCATGCATCTGCATGCAATCAAAAAAAGCCCACTTCGAACGATAAAATCGCTATTGAAAAAGAGACGTTCCCGGTCCTGCCCTGAAACGTCCCCTATGCTTTAGTATTCTTCTCTTCCTCCGCGCCGGCCGCCCTTATTACCGCCGGGACCGCCGCCGAAGCCGCCCTGCTCACCGCCGAAGCCGCCCTGTCCGCCGCCGAAGCCGCCCTGCTCACCGCCGAAGCCGCCCTGCTCACCGCCGCGGCCTCCTCCGAAGCCGCCGCGTCCTCCGCCGAACTGATTGCTGATGCTGTTTGTCTCAGTGCCGTTCTCGATAATGGTTCCGCCGTTAACCGTTCCTGTTCCGTCATAATCAAAGGTTGACTGTCCGCTTATATCCACAGTTCCTCCGTTTACGGTGATATTTCCGTTGGAATCCACGCCGTCCGTATCTCCCTGTCCCATAACTATGGTAGTGGTGCCGCCGTTGAATTCCACCTCGGGCGTGCCCAGGCTGTCGGATTTATATGCCGCATTGATACCGTCATCGCTTGCGGAGATATTAATGGTTCCGTCATTTATCTGAATCTTTGTTGCTTCAAGGCCCTCGCCTGCAGTGATACCGATGGTTCCTCCATCCACCTGGATATAGGTTGTGGCGTGGATGCCGTCATCACTTGCCTTAACGCTGATCTCGCCGCCGCTGATATAGATAAATCCCGTTGTATCGTCCTCATCATCCTCCGCATGCAGGCCGTCGTTGCAAGACTGTATATCCAGTATTCCGCCGGATATACGGATGGAATCATGTGCCTCCAGCGCGGAGCCGCTGCAGTTAATGATCACGGTTCCTCCGGTCACTTTAAGATCATCCTTGGAGGTGATACCGTTATCCGTGGATGAAATGTTCAGCGTCCCCTGCCCGTTCACGGCAAGATCCTGCTTTGAGAAGATCACTGCATCCGTATTTGTATCCCCGTCCGCCGAAAAGCTTCCGCTTACCGTAAGTGAATTCTCACTGCCATCGGTGGTGGTAACAAATACCTTATCCGCACTCTTTACATAAATGCAGGGTGTATCGCTGTTGGTTATTGTCACTCCGTCCAGTACCAGCTGTATCTTATCGGAGTCTCCCGCTTCAACCAGCACCGTTACATCCGATGCGGTACCGCTCAGTACATATACGCCTTCCGAGCTTATCTTAACATCCTGTCCGTCCGAGACGGTGATATGCTGTGCACCCGAAAGCTCCGCCGTCTGGGTAAGATCCCTGTCCGTAAAGAAATCTGCCGCATCCAGCCATCCTGTTGATGTGAGTGCCGTTGTCACCTGTTCTTTCGACCCTGTTTCGGATGCCGCCCCGGGCGATGCGTCTGTACTGTCCGTTGTCACCGTCAGCTGCTCTGTCAAAGCAGTTGAATTACTGTTTGTCGTTAAGTTCTCCGCGGATATCCCTTCACCCGACGCGCCGCAGGCTGCCAGCACTCCTGAAAGCATCATTGCCGCTGCTATCATATATGTCTTCTTCATCATAGTGATTCCTCCTTTCAGTATCCGGAAGGCTTCATATTCCGTATTGATCTTCCGGCCGTTTTTCTTTGTATGACCGTACTATAACCGCGCAACCTTAAACCATTCTGAAATAAAAAAGAAAATTGCGGGGTATGTGAATAATTAAAATAAAAAGGCTTCCGATCACCCCGGTGCCCGGAAACCTTCTTTCATACATTCTCACACACATTCCGTCACGTATTCTCCATTGCGGTCGAGTAGGAAAGATACGCGCTTTTTTCATGGGTATGTTTGATCTTGTACAATGCCTGATCCGCCAGCTTGAACAGCGTATCCATATCCGTTGTGTCCGCCGGGAACTGTGCTATACCTATGCTGGCCGATATCTGAAAGGTATGCTGCAGCTCACCCTTTTCCTCACTTACTATAGCAGCCTCTATCGGTTCATCCATCCTGTCGCAGATCAGTCTGCCCACATTTTCTATGGCCGCCCTGGAGGACGCATTTCTGAAGATAACAACAAACTCGTCTCCGCCTATCCTTATGGCTGTACAGCGGTCTTCCCCGAGACTGTTCAGTCTGCTGCCTACCTCCTTCAGAACCACGTCGCCCATATCATGTCCATAATTATCATTTATGGGCTTAAAGAAATTCAGATCCAGTGAGTACAGCGCAATTGGATAATTCTCGGCATCCTTTACCAATCCGGCCACATAATCCATACCATAGCGCCGGTTATATAGCCCCGTAAGTACATCAGTATTGGATATCTTCTCAAGATAAATGTTCATCTCGCGAAGCTCCCTGGTCTTCTCCTCCACCATCTGCTCAAGCTTTGCATTTTCCTCCTGCTGTCTTCTGATCAGTTCTTCCGAAAGCACGTTTGTCTGCACCGTCTTACACATAATGATATATGCAAGAGCAATAGCTATAATAAAGAACGCCTCCTGTTCCTCCAGAAAACCCGAGAAATAAAGGACCGCTCCCAAAAACAGGATAATCAACGCATTTATCCAGTATATGGCCGTAAATCTCCTGTGTACAAAGCTTTCGGGATTATCCACCTGGGAAACCGGCTTTCTGTCGATATCCTTAAGCTTACCGAAGGCGAGAGTCCCGGAAAAAACGACCATCAGGAACATATACAGAATATCCAGATATACGCTTTCCGATTCATGGCCCAAAAAGAGCAGCATGGTATAGCGGAGCTCCAGTATGTTATTCATCAAAAGCGCCGCAGCCATGATATAGAAGGGCGGTGTATGCCCCCTGACACCTGTCTTAACGACAGTGGTCATAATAAAGATCAGCAGAAATACGGACGCGAAGAAATACAGGACGGAATTGATGATCTCAAAATCGATCCTGTAATCCGGATTCTTATTCTGCAGCCAGCGCTGGGCAATGATAAATGCCACTGAAGAAAGGATAAATGTATCAACCAGCGTCAGCATAAAATCATTACGTTTGAAGCTTATTTTTGCATAGGCGAGCAGGCCGGCCACATAAAAATAATCCGGTATGATATAAAGATTATCCGTAAGAATACCTATTGCATAACTTTCGGGCAGATAATACTCCTGAATGATCCAGGCTATATCACCAAGAAACCATACGAAGATCCCGATCATGAAAAACAGACACAGGATTCTGTACCTGCCTGTATCCTTAAGGGAAATAAAAAGCAGAAATGTCGCAAGAAAGGTGATAACAGGAGAAGACAGATTATACACCAGATCATTATCCGTGAGCGTACCGATGGCATAGACAATCCACCCCAGCACCATAAATGCCGCGATCACGAGCCTGATCTTTTTTTGCCTTCTATCCGCGAAAGTCATATGCTCCGTCTCCTGAAATATAATATCACGATGCTGGGGTCAAAAGGTATTTTGCCCCCAGCTGATGATCCGCATCGGCGCTTCGTATCACATACACTGCACTTCGTGAGGCTGTGCGGAACGTATGAAACATTATATCATAATTCATCAATGATTTATACCATTCATATAAGGAAAAATGCCTCTCCGCTGCACAGAGAGGCATTTCCCAGCACATTATTGAATATGGGATAATACCATATCCGGTAAAAATGATCTTACACGCGTACAATGTATCATGCTGTGGTGGACAAAAAGTGGACAGTTCCGCAAATCCATAGTAATTTTATGCAAACTTACGATTGTATTCTCTCGACAAAATAAGTATAATCAGATATGTGGGCTATGATCATCTACTCGGGAGGAGATATTCAATGAAAAAGAGACTGGTTACACGAAGTGATTTTGATGGTTTGGTATGTGCCATGCTGTTAAAAGAGCTGGATATGATAGATGAGATCAAATTCGTACATCCCAAGGATGTACAGGACGGAAAGATCGATATCACGGAAAATGATATCACCACAAACCTTCCCTTTGATCCGCGGGTAGGCATAGCTTTTGATCATCATGAAAGTGAGCTTCTCCGCAATAAAGAAGAGGATTACCGCGGAAAATACATCATTGACGGCGATGCCCGCTCCGCTGCCCGGGTTGTATATGATTACTACGGCGGCAAGGAGAAATTCACAAGGGTTTCCGATGAGATAATGTGGGCCGTTGACAAGGGCGACAGCGCAGATTTCACGGTGGATGAGATCCTTAACCCCACCGGATGGGTGCTTATGAATTTCCTCATGGATGCACGGACCGGACTCGGCCGTTTTCATGACTTCCGCATATCCAACTATGACCTGATGATGGAACTCATAGATTACTGTGTTGACCATTCTATCCGGGATGTTCTGGAACTTCCCGATGTCAAGGAACGCGTGGATATGTATTTCTCCCAGCAGGAGCTCTTCAAGGCCCAGCTTGAGAAGATCACAAAGATTGTCGGAAAGGTTGCGCTCATAGATCTCAGAAATGAGGAGACTATATATACCGGAAACCGCTTTATGGTTTACGCTATGTGGCCTGAAACTGAGCTTTCCGTACATGTTGCATGGGGTTTCAGAAAGCAGAATACCGCAGTTATGATCGGTAAATCCATCGTAAACCGGGCATCAAAATTCAATATCGGCGAGCTCTGCCTGTCCTATGGCGGCGGCGGTCATGCAAATGCCGGTACCTGCCAGCTGGATAATGATAAGATCGATACCGAGCTGCCTGTCATCCTGGACAAGCTGAACGGGTTAAGACCGGTGTAGTATAAAGGGACGGTTCCCGTATGATCAAAAAGATCACACGGGAACCGTCCCTTAGTTTTGCCCTTTATTCACATACATCCAGCACATCACAGAGACTGATGGCCAGAACATCGTCCACAAAGGGGCTCTTTACGAAGATGTTCGTGATATTCACTCTGCGGTAGAGGCCGTCCTCACCGAGCTGCCGTACAAGAACGTCCACGCTCTTCTTTCCGGCCTTGTAGGCCTCGATCTGATTCTTTACGCTGAGGGTTGCAACATATTTCTCTCTGTCTTCCGGATGAATAGCCGTAATGCTGTTGGTTATACGCTCCTCCAGCGAGCTGGTAACCGGGAAGGAATTCGATTCCAGATCATCATGCCGTGTAACATAGTAACTGTTCCTGGACAGATTCATATATGTTACCGTAGGATATTTCACAAAGAAAGCATCCACCAGAAGTGCTGCCGCAGCCGTGGGAGCCTGGGTAACAAGGATGTCCTCCGGCTCAACCTCAGTCTGTTTCTCCCTGTATCTGGCGACAAACTCATCCTCAGGCATGGGCTTATCATAAAGATAACCCTGTACCACCTTACATCCGCTGGTACGAAGGAAATTCAGCTGTTCCTCAGTCTCAATACCTTCCGCAACGGTATTCAGTTTCATCCTGTTGGCAATATTGAAGATGCTCTCGAGCACCATCCTGTCCACTTCGTTATCATGTTCCTTATCGAAAAGAGATCTGTCGATCTTGATAACATCAATCTTCATATCCGACAGGAAACCCAGTGTGGTGAAGCCCTGTCCCACATCATCAAGAGCCACGCGGAAATCATCCTTACGTATATCCTCCAGCATGTAGCGGATCTCCTCCGGACTTTCCATAAGCGAGGATTCCGCAACCTCAATGATGATGAGTTTGTGAGGGATATTATAGGAATCAACTATCTCCCTGAGCCGGTTACAGGTATCTCCTTCATGAATATGCTTTCCCGAGAAGTTGATGGATATCGGCAGCTTCGGTACATTTTCCTCATCCAGACGATTCAGGAACTCACATGCTTCACGAACCATGTACCAGTCAAGCTCCAGAATATCATCTGTGAGCTCCAGCTCCGGAATAAAATATCCCGGAAGGATAAGCTTACCGCTCGAATCGATCCAGCGGGCAAGTATCTCCGCTGACCAGGCCTTGCCTGTCAGTGCATCATACTGCGGCTGAAAATAAGGGACAAATTCCCTGTTTGCCATAGCTTCCCTTGCTTCTTCAACAACACCCATATCATAAACCCCCATGAAATGCCCTCAAACCGGACTTTTCTGATCAAAAACCTATTTAGATACCCGTGAATAGTAAAAATCTCTCTACTGCGGCGGATACGGCGGCTGTCCCTGCTGTCCCTGCGGAGCACCATACTGCTGCTGACTGTTATACTGCTGAGGCTGTCCCTGGCCGGCATACTGCTGCGGCTGTGCATTATACTGCTGCTGTACGGGCTGTCCGCCGTAGGACTGCTGCGGTGCACGGTACTGCTGCTGCGGCTGCGGCTGTGCATTATACTGCGGACGCGGCTGGGGAGCAGGCATCGGAACGCCCTGATGTCTCATCAGCATGTCCTGTCCGACAAGAATAGCATAGATACCGGCAGGAATACTTGCAAATGCGCAGATCTCGATCAGTCCGCCGAAAAGGGCCATTGCCACTCCTGCACCACGGGTCTGTGTTGCGGTGATGATGATATTAACGATCCCCAGTAAAACAATAGTTGCCGAGATGATAAGAAGGATCTTCTTTATCTTCTCTCTTAACATTCCATGATCCATAGTACTGTTCTCCTTTCAAGTAAAAAATGTTTAAATTATCCTTAACATTATACCTTTTTCCGTAATATCTGGCAACTGTTTTTAGGCATTGGACGGGAGTCACGGCCGCACCTTACTCGGTCACATCCTCCTTTGTAAAGGTGGTCACAACCTCACGGTCAAAATTCGTTTCATTTACCAGCCTGTTGGCCTGGCGTTCGATGCAGCGTTCAAAGAAGTTTCTCACCTCACGGCCGTTTGCGAAATGCTCCTCCTTATCCTCTTCCAGCCTCCGGAAATGCTCCTTCACCGTTTTTTCCGCTTCCTCAGTCAGATGGAAATCCTGTGCCGAACACATGGATTCGAATATGGCGAAGAGTTCCTCCTCCGAATAATCCTCGAATTCGATGAACTTGTTGAAACGCGAACGGAGACCCGGGTTTGACTGAAGGAATTCCTCCATTGGCTCGGTATATCCGGCAACGATCACCACAAAGCTGTCACGGTCATCCTCCATCCTTTTCAGAAGGGTATCCACGGCCTCCTGTCCGAAATCGCCGCTTTCCTTATTGTTCGTCAGTGTATAGGCCTCATCAATGAAAAGGATCCCTCCCATGGCGCTGTCGATGACCTCCTGGGTCTTGGCCGCCGTCTGTCCGACATAGCCTTCCACAAGCCCGGCGCGATCCACCTCTATCAGCTGTCCCTTGCTCACAACGCCAAGCGCCTTGTATATCTTTGCCAGCAGCCTCGCCACCGTCGTCTTTCCGGTTCCCGGATTCCCCGAGAACACCAGATGCAGGGACATATCAGGCTGGGCAAGGCCCATTTCCGTGCGGACACGGCGGATCCTGATGACATTTATAAGATTATTCAGGTTCTTCTTTACCGATTTCAGTCCGATGAGATGATTCAGCTCATCCATCAGATCCTCCAGCGAAGACTGCACGGGTCCCGGTGCCATGGCCCGCCTCTTCTCCAGACGTCCCATGGGCTCGCCGCCCTTCTTTTTATCGTTCTTCTCATTTGATCCGGCAGCCCCGGACATATTTTTATATTTCTTCTTCGGCAGATCTATACCGGCCTGCATCTCTTCCCCGTCGCCACCGGCGTCTGCGGGGTCATCCACAAAATAACTGGCCGCCTTTTTCATATTCACGGTGGAATCCGGCGAGGGCTTGGGGATACCGTATTCCGGAGCGCCCTTCGCGCCCTTTCTCAACGGGTCCTCCGCATAATAAAGATCATACGCCTTAAGGAAATCATTCAGCATGTTCATGTAATCCGTAAGGTGCTGAACCTCGGTATCGCTGATACCGCCGTAGGCTATATAGGCAACGCCGAGATCCCGGAAGGTATTGACAATAAATCTTGATATGGATATCCCGCTGGCAGAGCGGCGTGAATTGGGCGACAGATCGTCCTTGACAAAATATTTCAGAGAATCCGGTACCTTGGTAAGGAACTCGGGATCCATGCTGTTTTCATTTCTGAAACTGAAGAACTGCTGTGTAGTAAGATGTATGCCCAGGATCTCATTTGTGAATGCAACCTGTCTTACCGGTTCCGAACTGTCCGGGTCATACAGATATCCCAGAAATACCAGAAAATCAAAACGGAGCAGCTCCCGCAGAGATATTACTGCATCTGCAGGATATGTTCCGTTTTTCTTGTGATTAATCTCATCTGCATAGGAAAAAGAACAGCTCACGGCGTAAGCCGGGCCGAAATCAGTCGGAGGCAATGGCATTGCGTGATTCGTAACTGGTGTAGGTGCGCTCCTCCATGATGCTCCTATAGGCGGGTCGAATAATCTTGTCCACATTTATTAATTCCTCGATTCTATGCGCAGACCATCCGACTATACGTGCGATCGCAAAGATCGGTGTATATAGCTCGGTCGGTATTCCGAGCATATTATACACGAATCCGCTGTAAAAATCTACATTTGCGCTGACACCTTTATATATTTTTCTCTTTTCAGCGATGATCTCGGGAGCCATGCGTTCGATCTTCTCATAAAGCTCAAATTCTTCCTCGAGATGTTTTTCCGTTGCAAGCTTCTCAACGAACTTTCTGAAGACTCTCGCCCTGGGATCGGAGATGGAGTATATGGCATGACCCATGCCATATATAAGGCCCGCCCTGTCAAAAGCCTGTTTATCCACTATCTTTGCGAGATAATCCCGCAGCTCCGCATCATTCCGGTCCGGAACATGGGCACGGATATCATCCATCATCTGCATGACCTTGATATTCGCACCGCCGTGCTTGGGTCCCTTTAATGATGACAGCGCCGCCGCGACGACCGAATATGTATCGGAACCGGCGGAGGACACAACCCGCGTGGTAAAAGTTGAATTATTTCCTCCTCCGTGCTCCGCGTGAAGTACCAGCGCGGCATCCAGGACCTGCGCCTCAAGCTCTGTATACTTTTTGTCCGGACGGAGCAGTCTGAGGATATTCTCCGCCGTACTGATAGCCGGATCAGGGAAATGAATATACATGCTTTCATCACGTTCATAATGATTATATGCACAGTAGCCGTAAACCGCCAGCATGGGAAATTCACTGATCAGCCTCATGCACTGCTCCAGTACATTCGGGATTGAGATATCGGATACATTGTCATCATACGCCTGAAGTGTCAGCACCGATTTTGTCATGGAATTCATGATATCGTGGCTCGGAGCCTTCATGATGACATCTCTTGTAAAATTCGTTGGCAGGGTGCGGAGCGATCCCAGAGTCTCCTTAAAGGTCTTAAGCTCCTGCTCCGTCGGAAGTTCTCCGAAGAGCAGAAGATACGATATCTCCTCGAAGCCGAAACGCTTAAAGCCGAAATCCTGCACCATTTCTATAACATTGTAGCCGCGGTACCAGAGCTGCCCGTCACAGGGGACCTCCCTGCCGTCGACTATCTTTGATGATACTATCTTGGAAATATTGGTCACACCCGTAAGAACGCCCTTACCGTTCTTATCCCTCAATCCCCTTTTTACCCCATATTCGTCATAGAGATTTACATCTACGTTATCCGCAGCCCTGCAGACAGATTCGTAGTTTCTTGCGAATTCTTTTACGTCCATGTTGCTCTCCTTTTCGTGTCAGTTTTATACCTCGGGCTTAGGCAGCAGCGTGTTCTCCTCCGAGTGCAGTATATCCATAAACTCCTCTCCGGTTATGGTCTCATTTTCGAAAAGATGTTTTGCGATCTCATGCAGCTTCTGGATATTCTTCTCAAGTATATCCCGCGCCCTCTTATGCTGCTGCGTCACGAGCTCCACCACCATCCTGTCGATCTTTGTCTGGGTCTCGGGCGCGCAGGCAAGGCTGGTATCACCTCCGAGATACTGGTTGGTGACAACCTCCATAGCCACCATATCGAATTCGTCCGTCATGCCGAAGCGTGTGATCATGGCTCTGGCATACTTTGTCGCCTGCTCGATATCATTGGCCGCTCCTGTTGTGATCTCATTAAAGATCAGTTCCTCGGCTGCTCTTCCGCCGGTCAGTGTTGCGATCTTATTCATAAGCTCGGTCTTCGTCATCAGGTTCCTGTCGTCCTCATCCACCTGCATGGTATAGCCGAGCGCCCCGCTGGTCCGGGGGATGATGGTGATCTTTGTCACTGGTGCGGACTGGGTCTGCATGGCCGCAACAAGGGCATGTCCCACCTCATGATAGCTTACCACCAGCTTCTCCTTATTTGTGAGGATCTTATTCTTCTTCTGGTAGCCGGCGATAACGACCTCCACGGACTCCATCAGATCATCCTGCTGAACAACGCGGCGGCCCTCACGTACTGCCTTAAGGGCAGCCTCATTAACTATATTTGCCAGCTGCGCACCGGATGCTCCGGAAGCAGTCTTTGCTATAACGTCAAAATCAACATTTTCGGATATCTTGATCTTCTTTGCATGTACCTTTAGTATATCTATACGGCCCTTGAGATCCGGGAGTTCCACGGGGATACGTCTGTCAAATCTTCCGGGTCTCAGCAGCGCCGGATCCAGGGATTCGGGCCTGTTTGTAGCAGCCAGGATCACCACTCCCGTATTGCCCTCGAAGCCGTCCATCTCCGAAAGCAGCTGGTTCAGGGTCTGCTCCCGCTCATCATTTGTGGTAAGACTCGCATCTCTCTTCTTTCCCACGGCGTCGATCTCATCTATGAAAATGATACAGGGAGCCTTTTCCTTTGCCTGCTTGAAAAGATCACGTACCTTTGCGGCACCCATACCTACAAACATCTGAACGAATTCGGAACCGGAAATGGAGAAGAACGGCACATTTGCCTCTCCCGCCACAGCCTTTGCAAGCATGGTCTTACCGGTACCCGGAGGGCCTACCAGCAGGGCGCCCTTGGGAAGCGTCGCGCCGATCTCGGTATATTTACCGGGATCATGGAGATAACCCACGATCTCGGTAAGCAGCTCCTTTGCTTCCTCCTCGCCCGCTATATCACGGAATCTCACATCATTATTCGACTTAACATAGACTCTTGCGTTGCTCCTGCCGGTGCCCATGGAAAATGACAGCATATCCTTATCGTCACCCATACGTTTCATCAGTCGTCTGGTGACTATCTTGTATACGATGAAGATCAGCGCAAACTGGAGCACCAGCATGATGCCGTAATACAATATCGGATTGGTCTGCGATATGATCTCCGCACCGAAGGATGCGCCGGATTTATACAGCCGCTCATAGAGCGCCGCATCCTCCATCAGTCCTGTCTTGTAAAGATTCCCGCTCTTATCGGTGAATACTATCTGATTAGCCTGGATCGAGACTTCCTTCAGCTCCTGCTTCTCGATCTTCGACATAAAATCATTATAACCGACCTCTGTTACCTGCTGCTTTAGAAAATTATTGTAGATCATGAAATTGATCACGCCGAAGACAACCAGCATGATCAGCACATAGGTCGCCGTTTTTTTTCGATTTGGCTGCATTTCCTGCATAAAACTCATACTCCTTTATAAAACAACATACCGGTCGCACTCCGTAAAAGGTGTGCTAACCGGCATATTATCACAGCACTCAGCCATAAACAAGCTTTCCGGCTTATTATCAAAAATAATTAAACTTACAGCACCGGGGCGATCACCTGCAGGCAGGAATCAAGCAGCTGACCGGCAAGACTCTTCTCCATGTCCTTCTCCGTCACCTCATGACTCACTTTAAAGGTTTTCTGGAAATCCAGGAACAGCGATGCCGCCGCCTTTGAATCCGAGAAATACACTGCATCCTCGAAGTGCAGGAACAGGCTTCTGTAGTCAAGATTCACGGTTCCCACCACTGCCTTGTCATTGTCACACAGCATGCACTTGGAATGAAGGAAGCCCGGCGTATATTCATATATCTTCACTCCCGCCTTCTTCAGTCTCGGATATGAAGCCCGTGTAAGTCTGTATACCAGCTTCTTATCCGGGATTCCCGGAACCACTATACGCACATCAACTCCTCTTTTGGCCGCAATACAGATCATATCGGTAAGTGATTCGCTCATAATGAGGTAGGGCGTGAAAATATACAGCCTCTTTTTTGCCTGGGAGACAAGCTCCATATACACGTTCTCGGAAAGGGGGATCTCATCAAAGGGTTCATCTCCGAAGGGCTGCACAAAGGAATCGGACTTAACCGTCTCATGATAACGGTTCGGCATATAGTCGGTCAGTTCACCGATAAGCTTGTTGAAAGCCTCTTTTTCCTCCTTTGCGTCCAGCTTCTCCAGCTTCCCCTCGGTACGGTCCGTTTTTCTATTATGCTCCATCTTCTTATCAAGACGGTCAAGGAGTCTGCGGCGTTTCTGGTTACGCTTGAATGCGCCTTCATCCACCGCGTCCCACATTTCCAGATACATAAGCGTCATATTCCAGACAGCATCACCCACGAGCCGGATACCTGCATCCTTCCATTTTCCATAAGGACTGTTAATATTTATATATCTGTCCGAAAGGTTCAGCCCGCCGGTAAAACCGATGTATCCGTCCACGATGGTCATCTTGCGGTGGTCACGGTTATTCATAAACGGCGAAAAGAGCGGAACCACAGGATTATATTTCAGGCACTTGAAATGCGGATTCATCGAATTCAGCTGCTTCGCATATTTACGCGGCAGATAGGCTACGCAGCCCATATCATCATAGAGCAGCCGCACCTCCACACCCTGCCCGGCCTTCTTCATGAGCAGCTCCAGCAGGGGATTCCAGAGTTCACCCTTCTCAATGGTAAAATACTCCATGAAGATGAAATGCTCCGCCGACTCTATGGCCTCTATCATCCCTTTATGGAGGGCCTCACCTGAGCTGAAATAGGTTATCTCCGTATTCTGATGCACCGGGAAATACTGCTCGTTGAATACATACTCCGCCGTACCGGCGCCCCTGACGTCCCTCTGTACAAAGTAATCCTGGGCCTTCCTGTTCTGCAGGTACGAGAGATGGTACTTCAGATCCGCTGCATCCAGGCGGCGCTTAAAGCCCCTGCCCGGTCTCCTGTTCCCCATGATGAAATAGAAGGGGACACCGAAGATAGGTGCCGCAATGACCACGATCACCCAGATCAGCTTATATTCCGTCTGCTCCGAGCGGTCATTCAGCATGTACAGCACGAAAACAAAGGACAGGACACGCATTATAGCAGCAAAATAAGCCGTTGTCTCAACCAGCTTCAGATAAATGATTATGAGCCAGGTCATCTGCGCTATGATCAGTATTCCCGTAAAGAACAGCCGGCTGAATACGATTTTCTTTAATCGCTTCATCGCATTACTCCATGATAGCGTCTATCGATTCTATGCATGCGTCTCTGAAGCCGCAGGCTTCAAGCGCCGCAACACCGCGTATAGTTGTTCCTCCGGGTGAGCATACCTGATCCTTCAGCACTCCCGGATGTTCTCCGGTCTCTATCTGAAGGCCCGAGCTTCCGTGAATGGTCCCGCTCACCATACGGTAAGCCAGAGCCCTCGGAACCCCGTATTTAACAGCAGCATCCGCATAAGCCTCGATCATCATGTCCACAAATGCAGGTCCGCAGCCTGTGATGGCCATACCCACTTTCATCAGATGCGACGGCATGATCTCAACGGTTCCGACTGCTGAAAGAAGATCCATGGCATATGCCCTGTCCTCTTCGGACATATTATTTGCTTCCTCAAAGAGGGTAACGCCATCCCTGATCCTTGCGGGAGTATTCGGCATTATGCACTGTACTTTAAGCTTCCCCTGGCCCGCATCCTCAAACTTCTTAAGGGAATATCCCGCAGCTATGCAGATGACCGGAGTATCCGGTGCGTACTTAAGGATCACTGCCGCATTTTCCGAAACCTGTCCCGGCTTGCATGCTATAACGATCATTTCAACCGCCTTAAGCATATCCTCAAGGCTGTCACAGCCGTTAAGCCCCAGTCTTTCGGTCTTTTCCCTGAGCTGCTCCTTATCCGGCGTATATGCATATGCATGATCCGGTGTAAGCTTTCCCGCAGCCACAAAGCCTGAATAAAGGGCCTCGCCCATATTTCCTATGCCTATAAACCCTACGCGTTTCATTTTGTCCTCCCTGATATCCTGTAATCATCTATCCTTCAATCTTCTCGAAATCAACAGCACCGTGCTTGCATACGGGGCACACGAAATCCTCCGGCAATACCTCGCCTTCGTAGATGTATCCGCAGATCTTGCAGCGCCAGCCCTTAACCTCTGTCTTCTGCGGCTTCGGTTTGATATGCTCCTGATAATAGCTGTACGTTGCTGATGGATCCTGATTAAGGACTCCGCCGTCCGTAACATCCGCAATGAACATGGTATGGGTTCCGAGATCCACCTCCTGAACCACCTTTGCGGATATAAATGCATTCACGCCCTTTGTTACAACGAAAAGACCGTTATTGGAGCGCACGGCGTCCTTAAAGTCCGCGAACTTATCCACCTCCCTGCCTGTACGGAAGCCAAAATGCGTAAAGATCGAGAAATCAGCCTTTTCCGACAGGATGGAAATATTGAATTCACCTGTTTCATGAATTATATCATGGGTATAGTTTGCTTTGTTTACACAGATGGATATACGATTTGGCGTGGTCGTTACCTGGATCGCTGTGTTGATGATACATCCGTTGTCTTTCCCTTCTGCGGTCTTTGCGGTAAGCACATAAAGACCGTAACCCAGCTTGTACATAGCCTCTTTGTTCATTTGTATTTCCTCCCTCTTTTATTATATATTTCCGCCGCCCATGTCCCTCGGCCGGCAGATATCCCGGTCATTCCGCTCTCACCGCAGGATATGCTTCATTTCCTTTACGGCGACAGTTAACCTGCGGTGGAACTGCACAAAGAAATCCTCATCCTCATCATACTCCGTGACATAGAAAAGCTCCAGCAGGAACAGCATAAAATTCCTTATCTGCTTCGGATCCTTTGCCTCAGAAACCTTTCTCCTTGCGAGGCCCTGAAAATTATGCCATTTTCTTACAAATGCGGTATGCTCTTCGATCGGCTCTATGTCGATCCATTTTTCCACCTTGATCTTCGCCCTGTTCTGTCTGGTGCACTCATTCACCTGGAGGAAGTATTTAAAATCTCCGTTCTCATAATATCTTCCCAGCGGAAAGAGCCGGCAGATGGACGGCCTGAAGGGATGAATGCTGCAGCGTTTATCCTTAAGGAAGGCACAGCCGTGAGTCATGTTCATATGGGGAAGTATGAGCCCGTCCAGCACCGAAAGCGCTATCTCGTGCTCCACCATATCGGAAAAGCTTTTACCCGTGCCTTTACAGAGCATCCATATATCATAGGGATCCAGTGTGATGGATTCACCCATATCGCTCTCACAGCATTTGCTGCAGCCTCTGCAGTCCGCACAGTCTGCCCGGACCATATCATTCAGTTCATACAGTCTTCCGTCGGAAATCTCCGCCAGCGTACCTTCACGAAGCATTTTCAATATTCCTCATCTTATATCGGACCACCGTCCGCTGTGCTACGGCATACAGCATATCGTCGATACTTTTTTACATACATGGCAAGTATACCAAAATTTCCAGAGTATCTCAATAACCTGAATATTATTCGTTATATCCTGTGAATTATTCGTTATATACTTGTTTTTTTTACGCTTTTATGTTACCCTAGTCCCAATCTTTAACAAATCACGGTCCGTCATCATTGTACGATGGATCTGTTTTTTAAGAAAGGATGTGTTTTTATGGCTAATTCTTATGATCCCAACCAGAACAACCCGTATGGCAACACATACCAGAACCAGGGCCAGGGCCAGTACGGGGGAAATTATCCCCAGCAGTACGGCGGCCAGCCCGGCAGTATGTACAACGGCCAGCAGGGCAACTACAATCAGATGTATCAGCAGCAGATGAACCAGCAGCAGATGAACCGCGGCATGTTCGGCATGAACCAGCCGCAGTATGCTCCCGGTCAGCAGGCAGGCTACGGCGCTTCGGCTGTAGATGCCAATATGATCCTGACGCGTTCATTCCTGTTCATGTTCATTGCACTGCTCATAACGGGCATAACCGCTCTTCTGGTTGCAAACTCATTTAACGAGAACGGCGCTCTCGGCCGTCTGGTGTACGGAAGCCGCTTCGGTTTCCTCGTATTCATTATTGCCGAATTTGCGGTTGTTATCGCATGTAATGTGGCAATGAAGAAGAACAACCTTGTACTTTCGGGTATTCTGTTCTTCCTGTATTCAGTGATCAACGGTCTTACACTTTCCGTTATCTTCCTTGCATACACAAAGTCATCCATTACATCGGTATTCTTTGTAGCAGCAGGTATCTTTGCAGTTATGGCCATCCTCGGTGCGACCACCAAGATCGATCTCACCAAACTCGGCGTTATCTGTATAATCGGTCTTTTCGGTGTTGTTATTGCATCACTGATCAATATCTTCATCGGTTCCAAGACCATGACCACCGTTATCTGCGCTATCGGCGTTGTGATATTCGTAGGCCTTACTGCATACGATGTACAGAAGATCAAGAGACTTGCAGCAACAAATACAGGATACGATCCCAATGTGCTCGGTTTATATGGAGCCATGGAATTATACCTGGACTTCATCAACCTCTTCCTGTATCTGCTCCGTCTTTTCGGTAAGTCAAACAACTAGTATCGACCGGGATCCATCGTAAAGATTCCATACAGCAAAAAATAATGCCACCGGTTTTCAGGCAGTCCTGAGCCGGTGGCATTATTTTTATGCTCTTCACGAGCTGGCCGGGAGCTTCCTGCGTTCCGGACGCGAAATATCCGGAACGTATAAGCTGAACAATCATTTTTTGTTTCAACAAAACGACAGGTCCCGTCCTTAATGATGGAACAGTCTGATCCCGGTAAAGCACATAACAATACCGTACTTATTACAGGTCTCGATCACGATATCATCCCTTATGGATCCGCCCGGCTGCGCAATATACTTTACGCCGCTGCGGTTTGCTCTCTCCACATTATCACCGAAGGGGAAGAAGGCATCCGAGCCAAGGGTAACATCCGTATTATTCTTCAGCCATGCCTTTCTCTCTTCACGGGTAAATACCTTCGGCTGCCCGGTGAAATATTTCTGCCATTCGCCCTCACCGATCACATCCTCATAGTCATCGCTGATATATACATCAATGGTATTATCGCGGTCGGCACGGCGGATATCTTCCTTGAAGGGCAGTCCCAGAACCTGCGGTGACTGACGGAGGAACCATTTGTCCGCCTTATCTCCGGCTAGTCTTGTACAGTGGATACGTGACTGCTGTCCCGCACCTATACCGATCGCGGCTCCGCCCTTTACGTAGCATACGGAATTAGACTGGGTATACTTGAGAGTGATCATGGCTATGGCAAGATCGATCTTAGCCGATTCGGGCAGCTCCTTATTCTCCGTTACTATATTGCTGAAAAGCTCATCGTCTATCTTAAGCTCATTTCGTCCCTGCTCAAATGTAACGCCGAAAACATCCTTCGTTTCAAGTTCGGCAGGAACATATTCAGGATCAATCTGAATTATGCAGTAATTGCCGTTCTTCTTCGACTTCAGCAGCTCCAGTGCCTCCCCGGTATATCCCGGAGCCACCACGCCGTCGCTGACCTCGCGTTTGATAAGACGTGCGGTATCCTCATCACATACATCGGAAAGTGCGATAAAATCGCCGAAGGATGACATTCTGTCCGCGCCGCGGGCACGGGCATATGCGGATGCAAGCGGAGAAAGCTCACCCAGATCATCCACCCAGTAGATCTTCTTTTCGATATCCGTAAGCGGAAGGCCCACCGCCGCGCCTGCGGGAGATACGTGCTTAAAGCTTGTCGCAGCGGGAAGTCCCGTAGCGGCCTTAAGTTCACGCACCAGCTGCCAGCCGTTAAAAGCATCCAGCAGGTTTATGTATCCGGGGCGTCCGTTAACTACCGTGATGGGAAGGTCTCTTCCGTCCTTCATGAATACACGTGAGGGTTTCTGATTCGGATTACAGCCATATTTCAGTTCCAGTTCTTTCATATTTTTTCTCTCCTTTATTTGATCGCCCGGTTTTTATCGCCCGGCCATACCCATTCAGGACAGCTCATCATCTCAGGATCGGGGAGCTCCAAATCTGTAAAAATGCTGCTTCCTAAATGTCATATCATTCCATCCGGCTTCTGACCGGCTCATTTACTGTTCTTGTTTATGATACGTGTCTCCACGGCTCTGCTCTCAATATCAACAAAGCGTGTGAACAATGACACCTTATTATCGGGATCGATGGCATTCCATACCAGCTCCGTAAAAGCATCTATATCCATATCCGGGATCTCTACGGGCGTGGGCTCTCCCTCATAGCTGGGCAGAGGATTGCCGTCTCCCATATAGGTATGTATGAAATGTCCCTCTCCCGCCCTGGGATTATCGTACGAAAATGTATATCTGTTGCACTGGGAAGGATCTCCATTATCGGACTTGAGTATGGACATATCATAGGCATAGGCGCTGTCAGCTCCTTTACCTGTCTCTCCCTCCGCAGCCTTTCCGAAGCGCATATATCCGGATATCCTGGGAGTATAATTCGGTCCGTCCGGTTCGAATTCACGGCTTCTCAGGGACTGCTCAAAGCTGATGCCCCGTGACAGGCCGTCATATATCGTATCCGTCTGATCACCGTTGGTCACGATGATATTTCCGTCCAGCACACGCACCGGTGCATAAATGATAAGACTGGGATCCTCCAGCTTCGCGGGATCAAAGGCCTCTGTCCTGATGCCCTCTCCCTCGGTTACGAAAACCCTGTTTCTGCTGTTCTCGGAACGTCCCATGATAAAATATGCCGTTACGGCCCTGCTGCCGTCGGCGGTCCTTCCGATCACGATACCGCGTCCCGGATAAGTTGTGGAGCCCAGCTCCTCTGCAAGATTTTTACGGATCATTTCATTACCTCTTTTCTGTGTATTTTATATCCTTGTTCCGACTGCCTGTCCGTAAAGGACCGGTGTCTCCTCTCCTTTTGCTGAGGCCTCAAAGATGAGGGGATCTATCCTCACCTTCTCCTTCTCAACCAGTACGATTATCGTGGAGCCGCCGTAAAGAAAGGTTCCCTTCTCCTCCCCGCGTCTTACCTCTGCGGGTCCCGGCTCATGATTGCTGATCTTTCCGACCAGCATGGCCCCTACCTCCATCTGGGTCAGTATTCCGAAATATTTGGTTTTTATGCAGGTGTACTCTCTGCAGTTTTCCATAAATACCGGTCCCTGCTCAAGCGCTATGGGCTGTACGGTATGAAGAACGCCGGATATAAAGCGGTTTTTAGACTTCCTGCCGCTTTCCACGTAACCGTAACGGTGATAATTATCCACGCACAGACGGTATACCAGACACAATCCGCCGCGGTATCTGTCCGCGAGCTTCCTGTCCCGAAGCATCCCTTCCACAGTATACCTGCTCTGCTTCACCGGGATCACAACCCCCTCCTCTATCGGCCATACCGAAAGCAGTCCGTCGCTCGGTGAGATCATACTGTCCTCCGACTGTTCCACCGGCCGCATACCGGGTTTTACCCTGCGGGAGAAGCAGTCATTAAAGCATGTAAATCCCTCCATTTCATACTCCGACGTATCTATCCCGGATTTCTTTATAAAAGAACCGATAAGAAGCCTGGACGGACGGGAGTCTAAAAAAGCTCCGCAAAGCCGGGACAGAGCCCGGCTGCAGAGCGGTTTCAGGAGCATTCGCCCCGGAACTGTATGATAAAGGAAATGAAGCGTATCCACACTGACCTCCTGAAATACTGATTATAATCTGCTGACCAGCTGTATGATCATTACTATACTATAATCTGCTGACCAGCTGTATGATCATTACTATACTATAATCTGCTGACCAGCTGTATGATCATTACTATGCCTTCCACTACTCCGATACCGGTCATGATAAGTATCCCTCTCAGGCCGAACTTCGGCACCTTTATCCTTGAAAGGAAGAGGAAGGCCGTTACCGCCATCACCGCAAAATATACCGGGGTGATATCGATCTTGGTGCTGAACTGGATCAGCATGACAGTCGGGAATATCAGAGCTGCATTCGTTACGGGAAGACCAAGATAGTATTTACGGACTCCGCCTTCCGACTTTGAACGTTCCTCCTCGGTGACGTTGTAATATGCAAGACGGATAAGCGCCGCCAGTGCATACAGCAGAATGATGGTTACCAGAAGGATCGGATACAGTACAAGTCTCTTGTCACCGTCCATATCAACGATCGGCGTTTCTACATAGCGGTCGCTGGTGCGAAGCATGGCAAAACCTATACAGCCCGGAAGTACGCCAAAGGCTACGAGATCGGAAAATGAATCTATCTGTATGCCAAAGCTTTTTTCAAATTCCGTTCTGTCCTTCTTATGTCTTGCCACCTTTCCGTCAAAAGCATCACAGAGTCCGCAGAAAAGAAGGAAGAATACACCCATATAAGGATGTCCGTTACTGTGCAGACATACCAGGATACCCAAGACTCCCGACAGCATGGACATATAGGTCAGGACGACCGTATAATCATATACACCAATCATTTTTTATTCTTTCTCCCTAATAATAACAATCCTATAACCATAGTAATACCGCTTACGATAACGCAGGAATAAAATGAGATCCCGCGGCTCAGCATCTGCACTTCAAAGGAAAAATCTCTCGGCATCAGCTGCTGGTAGCCTTCTATCATCAGATAATCCGATACACCCATAGCCCCGGGAACCGGTACACAGGTGGAGCCGATGGTCGCAAGGCACTGGGTTCCGAAAAGGCTGAAGGTATGCCCTTTCCCGCCCAAAGCTCTGTACGCAAATACAGTTACCGCTATCTGGGAAAATCTCTGAAGAACATTCATAAGGCATGCTCTGAACCACATTCCCTTATGCTTCGAGACTACATCCACACATGTCTTGTACTCTTCCATGATCCTTTCAAGCTTGCGGTGAAGCTTTTCCGGATTTTTCATCAGATGTATCCTGTGAAGAAATGACGTAAACCTTATCGCTGTCCGGAAGATGAATTCCCTGTGATGCAGCATAAGCGCCGCTACTACCGTGAGTCCGATGAACACCACAAAGCCAAGGATTATCAGTACCTTCCCAAGTGTATTATAATTCAAAAATGCTTCATGCCCCAGGATCATCCCAAGGACCCCATGAAACAACAGTCCTACATTAAACCCGATCAGATTCACTATAAGCGCAGTCGTGACCACCGCTGCCGGAATGCCGTCTTTCATCATGAAGAAGGCTATACCGGGCTGTCCGCCGCTGCCTGAGGGTGTGATAGCCGAAAGGTAGGTGTCCGATGCCGAATACAGGAAACCTCTCCTTATCTTCTGCGGATAACCGCACACGCGAACGATCTGTAACAATGATGCCCCTTCAAAAAAGATGAATCCCAGCATGGCTATAAGACCCATGACTATCCATAGCGGATTTGCCGCCGAAAGCGACGCGGCGAAATCCGTGAAGGACATACCGCTCCTCTTTATAACGAACCATACCGTAAAGACCGCGAGCAGCAGGGACACCAATGCCCACAGGCCTTTCTTTTTCATATTCAATGTTCTGTTCCCTTTAACACTTTTCCATCACTTACTTCAGAGGGGAGTATAGCATAATCTGCAGATAACCTGCAACTGTTTATTACACACTGCCGAAATGCCGCTATTCAACAAGATACCCCGCTTCATCAAAGGTATACCTTACCCTGTTGATCTTAACAGTTTCATCTGCAGCATACCAGCCGGAGCCGTCTCCGAACCACCAGCCTTTTTTACCCTTATGCCATTTTCCGGTATAATGATATATCCATGCGCCGGTCTTTCCGAGCCAGTAGCCGTGTACCCATTCATTCTGGGCCATATAACCGTCCTTATGGAAATAATAATATCTTCCGTCGATCAGATTCCAGCCGTTACACAGATATTCACCCTCGGAACTTTCATACCACCAGCCCTTTTTGCCATGCTTCCAGGTCCAGGTAACCTCATCCACAGGTTCATCTGTCGGTTCTTCCGTCGGTTCTTCCGTCGGCTCGGCTGTCGGCTCATCTGTTGTCTCGGTAGTCGGATCGTCCGTCGGATCCTCCTGGTTATCTATGATATAACCGTCTTCATTGAAATGGTATTCAACGCCATCGATCAGGAGCACCTCATCATGAGCATACCAGCCGGTCGGATCCGAGAACCGCCAGCCTTTACTGTTCTTATGCCAGCTGCCCTTATCATAGGATTTCAGCTTACCGTCCTCCTGATAGAAATACCCTCCGTACCATTCATTTCTCGCCGCGGTTCCATCTGCCTTGAAATAATATACCTCTCCGTCTATCGTCGTCATGCCGGATGTCAGATAAGTTCCGTCGGTATTCTTATATCTGAGCTTCCCGTCCTCTTCTTCCCAGCCAAACTCATCAGCTTCATGACGGACTCCTTTTTCATCCAGCCAGTATCCGCCATAATAACAATTCGTTTCCAGATAACCATCGGCGTTAAAATGATACCAGTTTCCATCCAGGCACATCCACTGGTCTATCGGATTCCAGCCTGAAGTGTCCGAATACCACCAGCCCTTGCTGTTCTTATGCCAGCTCCCTTTAACCTCCACGTCATGACACGCATACTCTGCATATGCCATGATAACGCCGGCGCCCGAAAAGAGCATATTGCCATTTTCGTCAGACTTGAAGGCCCTGTCAAAATACAGAGTCGACGGCCGGACCATTCCCGATGAGTTACCGTTAAGGTATCTGAGGATGTGCTTTTCCTTATCATAATCAATAACGATAGCGACATGATGGAAATATGTCCCGCTGTTATCCCATGAGAAGAATATCATCCCTCCCGGTTTATAGGGAATATCGTAGGGGCTTATATCGGTATTTACAAATGTACACCAGTCCGAATAGGCATCCAGTTTTTTATTTGCAAGCGGAGTATACCATACCCTGTTCTGATCGAAATTGAAGGCTGTTATCCAGGTTCCCTCTCCCCGCTCCCTTCTGGGGTCTGCATAATAAGAGTAATAAAATGTCTTCAGTTCCTCTCCCGAATAGTATCCTGCCTGAAACAGGCACCAACTGGCAAAGATTGCGCACCAGTCGCTGTCCAGATACTGTGATGAAAGCGGTCTGTGCATCAGATAGCGCTGAGCCCATCGTGTATACTCGGTATTTCCCGTACCACCGGCGGTATTACGTTTTTCGACTCCGGTCCAAAGCACGCCTTTGGCGCTGAGTTCCTCGGGATCATCCCCCAATACGGCATAATTCATATAGCCGTCCTGTGACTGCCCGATCTCCAGAACACGCTCCATGAAGGGCAGCCCCTCCGTGGCCTGCCTGGCCTCTACAAGCTTCTCATAATACTCCGAACCCATATATTCTTCGGAATATATATCGTATACATCTTCTTCGGCACTTATGGCCATGACCTTTTGCTTTGCAGATCCGTACAGATATATCGGATGTTCCTTCCCGTCCGCAGGTATCACCGGCCCGTCTTCCTGTACGGTCTCCGCGATCACCTGATCTTTTGCCGCATACGCCTCATTCCCGGAAACTCCCATCGATGCAATGCCGATAGTCAATGCCAGTAATAAGGAAATAGCTTTCCCGGATTTCCTCATTTCTTTCTCCTTTATTGTGTTCAGCATCCCGTGAATTTAATTTATACACTTCATATGAAACGCCCGCATTTCATATCGTTCCGTTATAAACTCATAGTGCTTCATGATCGTCTTCTTTGACCTGGGCTACATTTCCATTCTTCTGAAACAAACAAAAAACCACTCTATAGTATATGAAAAATTGCTCGTTGCGTCAAGTAAATTTATGTCAACTATCGCTGATAATAAGGTGCCTTGTCCCGCAAGGAGGCCGGAGGATGACTTATTTACATCCTGCCCGATTCTCGCAGTGGGTGCGAATGAGCATTCGTGCACGCAAAAAGAGCAGGGAAATCGGTTCCCCACTCATTTTTACAAAGGATTTCCTTCCGTATTGTCCGAAACCATATTGCAGGTTTTCGTATCACTGCCATTGTCAGTTCAGATAATTCTCCCACTTAAACCTGTCACCGCATAACGGGAGGAAATAAAATCTGCTTGCACCTATCTCCAGAACATCTCCGGCTTTAAGCGGAGACATTCCCGTAACGTATTCCCCATTAAGGTAGGTAAGACCGGTACTGTCACCCGCCTTCAGGAAAAACTGCATCTTTTTAGGCTCATATATAACCATACAATGCTTATCTCTGGAAATGGAATTATCGCCAAAAACAGCTATACGGTTACTTCCGTCACGGCCAATGGAGTTAGTTCCCGCTCCGATCCGGTAATCCCTTCCGATGTTCGGTCCCGCTACACATATCAGCCAGCCTACTACGGGGTCTGTAAATTCACTGATACCGGGCATTCGGGGTGTAGCCGTATTTTTCGGCACAGCCGCCGCAGGCGATTCCCCGGACGCCCCCATAAGTGAGGCGAGTACCGTCGTATGATCTCCCTGTGACGATGTCGGTGTCTGAGCCATTGCCTGTGACGGTGTCCTGTTCTGCGCAGTTCTTCGTTCACCGATTGCGGATGATGCCATATTGAAATAACTCATGGTCCGTCCTTCGGAACTGGATGAGATCCTTTCCACCATTTTTGATAGAGAATTGTGATCCTGTGGTACATTCTGTGCAGACTGTTCCGCTCCGTTATCCGGAGCATCATCCTTCTTCATTTCAAAAAGACTGTCTATAGAAAGACTGTCCGGCGGAGCCGGCTCCGGATCCTCTTTAAGTGTTATCTGCTTATCGGCAAATATACCACTGTTTCTGCGATCGTTAACCGGAGGTTTTGCTGCCGGTATTTCCGACAGATTTACAGGCGGCCTCACAACCTGTTTTGCCGCAGACTGCCCGGCTGGATTTGACACATTCATTTTTACTGCAGACTTGCCCGCTGCCGGAAATACGGATTCCGACTCATTTGTCAGAACTGAAGTGATCTCCTTTTCTTCTTTTCTTCCGAAAGATTTCGGGGGCTCCGGTGTTTTCGATGGGCCGGTTCCCTTGGGGGGCTCCGGTATAACTGCCGTTTTTTCTGTCTTATCAAAGAAACCGAAGATGCCTTTTTCTGTTTTGCCTAAATGCTGATCAGAAGTCTCCGTACCATTATTTTTTTTCGGATTATTCCGGCCTGCCGGCTTTCCTCCCTGACCTGTCTGTTCATTCCGGGATTCTATGACATTTCCACTTTCCTGTTTCGTCGGAGTCTTCTGCGATGCCCCGCCTGCCGACTCTGCATCGCAATGCGGACATACAGCATAGGTATCTGCATCGTAATAATGCTTGTTTTTGCATTGAAGAATATTCATTCCATTCACCCCTCGTATAATATCTCGTATATCTTTTCATTTTATCCTTATAACAGCCAATGACGTATTATCCCGCCTGATATTCCTGTCACGTGAAACCGACACCATTTTCATCTCCAACGTCTCTGCCATATTCACAATATCCGGAACATTTATGACGTACTGATTTATCTCATCATCATCCAAAAGCCTATATACTCCGTCCGACATTATCATCAGAACATCTCCGGAACAGAGCGGAAGGCTTTCCAGATTGAAGTCTATAAAACCGCTTTTCCTCACCATCCCCATTCCGACATAGTTTATCAGTGCCTCACTGAATCTGCTCTGATCAGCATACACCGTTTTACTTATCATTCCCGCCCTGAGGCTTTCGTCCAGATAGGTTCCGTAATTCTGATCCTTTGTAAGCCGGACATATTGCCTGTCGCGGAACAGGTATGCGCGGCTGTCCCCTACCGAAGCCCAGTTAAGCTGTCTTTTACATATCATAGTGCTCACTGCCGTGCATCCCGCATTAAGCGGCTTCCCTTTTTCATCCACCAGCGCAGCTATCTTTTCGTCTGCGCTCCGGATAGGTTCCAAAAGCTCCTCCTCAACCGAAAAACCCTCTGCCGGCCGAAATGCACGCAGAAACTCGGCCACACACAGATCACTCGCATCCCTTCCGTTATTTAATCCGCCCATCCCGTCAGACACGATACAGAGGCATTTCCCTTTATCAAGCTTATATCCAAAACAATCCTGCTGATCCGGCCGGTCTCCCAAAACACTGTAGATAACCAGCTCCAGCTCGTCATTTTCGTCCCTGATAATGTCATTAGTCTCAGTACTCTGCATAAGCTTACCCATTAAAGCCCCTTCATTTTTCATGCTTCTCCGAACTGCAGGATATGAATCTGATTATATCAAATCTACCCCTTCTTTACAACGATTTACAGCCCTTCTGAGGCATCACATCAGGGCATTTGCTGAATATTGCCTTTCACTTGCCAAACTTCTTATCACTTGACAGCAGGTCATCCGCGGCTGTAAAATAGGGTATGATTTTTCAATATTTAAGGAGGGGAAAAGATATGGTATTTGATGAAAAAGTTGAAGCCATTCTCAGCGATCTCAACGATGATGCAAAGGCTGCATTAAAGAAGGAGCTTCAGAAAGCCATAAAGCGCGATGTAAAGAAGAAGATCCGGAAGCGCAGAAAACGCTTCGTTCGTACAGTGATCGTTGTAGGAGTTGCAGCCGGTGCAGGTTATCTGATCTACAAAAACTCCGATAAGGTTAAGAAAACCGTAGATGATGCGGTTGAAACCGTCACATCCAAGCTTCCCATGCAGCCTGCGGAAGCAGCATCCAAGGTAAAAGCTATTATCATTAAGAAATAACTGACAATGATGTGACAGGCTGTGATGCTACTGACATGATGTGACAGGCTGTGATGCTACTGACATACGTTAAAAAACAGCGGCCCCGGGTCTTATGATATGCTACCCCCAAGTAGGACACTGAAATATAAAACCTACTTGGGGGTATTTTTATGTCCAGAAAAAGCAAGATTGACTCAGCAGAAAAAGTAAAGA
>Ga0310691_10001222_pt1 | contig 40590 bp, 23 predicted proteins | sample 176DNAGHGlowgp2_FD_203887 | JGI IMG/M metagenome (GOLD analysis project Ga0310691, IMG submission 203887) | Sheep rumen microbial communities from Palmerston North, Manawatu-Wanganui, New Zealand - 1766 DNA GHGlow gp2 (v2) (version 2) | ecosystem: Host-associated > Mammals > Digestive system >... | reverse complement strand
CCCAAAGTCCCCTTCATCATAGAAATAGACGCGGTACGAGCCGGAGTAACCGGCCCGCTCTTGGTCGTAGTATATTCGAAGGTATTCCTAAAATCCTTCAACGAAACGCCTTTACTCACGGGAACCTCGTAGAAACTGTTTTCCGCAAGTTTATATGGCTGCGCATCCTATTCTACCAGGAATTCGTGGTTAATTTCGCCACCGTCACTTTCCATACCGGCCACATAGAGGGAAATCGGGTCAGCCGGATTGGCCCCCGGTATCGAAGCGAATCCCTTCAATGCAATCTTATCGCGCTTCTCGTTCTTTCCGTGGCGGATGTCAATCTCGTAGTCGGTGTCGATACCCTTCAGGATATTGAAATAAATAGCCGGAATCTTGCGGAACTTGTCGTGCGAGCTCGCGTATGCCTGGTCGATGAAATCGGCAGACCCCATACGGGTGAGGTTCCTCGGCACGGTATTGGTAATCTGCTGACCCGTACGGCCCTTCATATAGATGTTAATCTTGGTATGGGTAAGCACGACGGACACGAACTGGCAACCCGGAACCATCCTGAGTTCATCGCAGGTAGTCTTGAGCTCATCCTTGTTCATAACGAATGTAGCAAGGAGGTGCATCGGGTCAACATTCCTTTCCAACGGGCAATGTCTAGCCCTCTGGTCAAAGCGGGTAGGGTCGGCGCATATCGTACGGGCCGTCTTAGTTGCGGTCGCATCGGTGCCGTTCATGAACTTAACCATCGGGTACACATGGCCATTGGTAAGCATTTCGTCAAGCACGGTAATGTTGGCTTCCGGATTGTTCGGATATCCAACTAGCTCGCAGAAACGGATGAACTCCATCAAGGATGCGATGCACACTTCCTGCCCGCCGAAATTGAAATCGTCCGCTCCGGCGGATATGTGGAGGAAAGTAGCCGTCGTCGGTACCGTGATGCGGCAACGACCGTTAGCCTTGAAGAAAACGGTTGACTTTGACTTACTCACCATCGTAAGTTTCTTCAACAAAGAGAAGAACTGTGGCGACATCTTGATAATCTGTGGTTCCATAGGTTACACATCCTTTAATGAGCCAAGCGGCTTCTTGATAAAGTTAGCAATTCTTTCGACACCGAGGTTCATTTCCGGTGTCCTCGGGCGCACGACATACTCCAAACTTCCCCAGCTTTCGACCGATATCTGCATCATCGGTATACTGAACTTCAAGCAGAGCGCAGATACCGACGGACCGAGAAGACCCCTCTGGTCGCCGAGCTGCTGGAAAAAGCTGATATACCCAAGTTCCCTAAGGTACTCCCCGCGAAGAGCGACAAACGGGCCGTCCATCACCTGCACCGGATGCATACCGTCAATAGCCCTAGTTCCGAAAACCCTACGGTGCTCCCCAGTTATCTCACTGTACAACCCGTAGAACCCGTAGGTATTCGGGCATCCTATCCAGCTGCCATCAGCAAGACGGTACTCGTAGCCAAACGGGGCTACCGCGCCTACTTCGGCGGGAACTTCATCGAGGCACTTGTGGAACATCGGGTCAGAAATGAACGAGGTCGACGACGCGAGAATTACCCACTTCGGGGTAAACCGCACACTGAGGGACTTAAACTTGGAAATCGCGTTGTTAATAGCGCGAGCGAACGAAGGCGGAATCTTGCGGCGGCCATAGACCTTCCCGCAGGTCATCCGGAATACACACTCGTCCTTCACATTCGGATATTCATCGTAGCGCCCATGCAGCCCGTCCGAGCTGAATAGGAAAGTGACTATCTGGCGCTCGTCGGAAAGACGGAGGATATCGTTTCGGGTAGGCACGGTACGGCGGACCTCTGGACCGGAACTGAGAATATTCCTGATTGCGTTGAGCTGTTCGTACTCACGGTTAACCTTGTCCAGCACCGCCCGAGACTTCTTCTGCTTTTCAGCCTCCCGTTCCTGTATGGACGCGGCGATTGCGGCTTCCATCTGGTCAACCGGATTGGCGAATATAACCGGCGGGGTAGCCAGCGCAGCCTTGCTGCAGCCGGTACGGACATAGAGCTTCATCGGCTGCTTCTTGCGAATCTTGCACTCGACACCCTTGGCGACAACCTTCTCAACATCGGCCTTCACCCATCCCCTGATGACCATCCCGGGTTTCGCAGTAGGCGGCGCTATCGAGCCATCATTCAGGACATACCGGCACTTGCCACTGATGAACTCATCAATCCACCGTTCGGACTTCAGAAACTTATACTGTATTGCACGACGGGTATAGTAAGTATATCCCTCGCAATAGTACACCCTGTCATTGTGGCTGTCGATAAGGTCGTCAAGGTCGGCCCGGCTATAGAGATAAGTGTGCGCATCCTTGGTTTCCGGCGTCGGCTTTACCTCGTGGTACTCGCGCATCTTTCGGAAGTAGCTGTTGGTCCATCCCATATAGATTGCAGCGATTTCCGCGGGAACCGATTCCGGAAGCGGAGTCTTCCTGAACCACCGACGCCCGATACGGTCAGGATTCAAATAGGCAAGCATGGCAGCCTTGCTATACTTGTACGGCTGACGGCGCTCCCTCGGCTCGTGGTGTATCTTCCCTTCCTTGGTAAGAATCTTCAGGCGCTTTATCGAGATTCCCATAAGCATCGCGGCAACCGAGCGGCGGACCGGCGCAGTCATCTGCATTATGAGGTAGTACGGGTACCACTCACGGTAGAACCGTTCGATATCCCGTCGGTAGACCGCGGTCTTCCCGGTCTTCTCCGACTTGTGCGTACGGAGCTTCCCACTCTTGACAAACCTAATGTACTGTCCGGGCTTGAACTTCAGCTCAAGCATCGCCTCCGCCTGTGTGAACTCGTGACGAGGATGCAGGTTGTCCGGCGGCGTGATGCGATATTTTGCGACCGCATCCATAGCCGCAGAAAAGCGAAACATCTTCAGTCCATTCTCGTTGTAGCGGAAAGGAACATCATCGAACATCCGGCTGCTTTTCAACTTGGGTGTCGGGATGTTGAGATACTTCGACAGGTACTGGAAACCGACGAACTCCGGAGTTACATTCCGGTTCTTGTAAGCCTGATGCAGAATAGCCGGCATTAGAACACTACCTCCGCCCGATTGCTTGCCTTCTTCTGACGGAACGCGCGGATTCCCTCGTAGCGCTTCTTGGAAGCTTCCTTGCGCATATTCCCGTATTTCAACGCGAACAGGATAGAAGCCCCGTCGGGCGCCCTAGTCCTCGACTCAAGGACTTCCCGGCACACATACCCATCACGGTCAAGCGGCATTTCGCCCACCATCACGGCCTTGTTGATATCCTTGCTCTGCAAACCTTCCCAGGTGAACCAGCGGTACCCCAAGCGGCATGTCGCTTCACGGGCTTCACGTCCCTTATCATCATTATCCCAAAGAACCACGATGTTGTTCTTGTGTTCGGCAAGCCGTGGATTCTCGTTGATAATCTCGAGGAAGTGCGGAATGCCACCGATAGCGATTGAATTGCGGATAAAGGTGGAATCTATTGTACCCTCAAGGATATAGATAGTTTCGTCGTAGTTGATGAAGTCAATATTATACGCGGTGCGCTTGACTCCAGCGAAGTTCAGATATCGATACGGATTCTTCTCGTCGATTGCGCGGGCGTCGAACTGCCCCCACTTACCCCCGAACTGATAAAACGGGATTATGATGCGGTTGCGGTACTCGTTTCCCCTTGGGTAACCTTTATCGTTCAGTACGATATTCCCCATAGCGTCACGGTCATAAAACTGCTCGCCCGCCTGGCATACGAACCAGTCGTGATACACCTCCTCGCGGATTCTACGGTATTGGCAAAGCTGCAGACCAGCAATAGCCAAGGGATGATGCGAGGTTATCGGAATTATTTCACCCGGCTTAAACGGGAGTACGGGCTGTGGAGGGGGTGGCGGAGGTGGAGGAATCTTTGCTTCCCCATTATGCGTACCAACCTTGAAGCTCTTCTTTTCCGGGCCGAACGCATTGAACAGAAGCTGCCTATAGGCATCCTCGTCCCGCTCCTTCAGCCACATCGCATACGGCTTGATTGGCGTACACTTGTAACACACATACATCCATGTATCGGTGTATATGTACGCCTTCTTCTCGTTAGGCCGTGTGGGGTCGCCACATTCAGGGTTCGGGCAAACAAAGTTGAAGAATCTCGGATTAGAATCATCAAGTGTATTTGCCGCCACCTGGTCTGCCAACTGCTCGTGAATAGAGTCGATGTACACGGCGGCCGGTATGTCGGAAAAATCATGCTGCATGTATTTACAAATATAGCAAAGAAAAAGGAGCCGACTGATGCCGACCCCTTTCTATTGTTGCGTTGTACCTATTTAGAATGGCAAAGTTTCATCGTCGTCCGTTTCATAGGTCGGAACTTGCTGCGGTGCAGGGGCAGCCTGTTGCTGGACCGGAGCGGACGGAGATGCGCCTTGGCTCGGAACCTGGAAAGCCGGCGTTGCCGGTGCAGTTGCCGGAGCCGGAGCTGGCCTATAAGGTTCAGCAGCCGGAGCTGCTGCCGGGGCACCCATCTGGACACCCTGCGGAGCAAACTGGGCTGCGGTCGGAGCCGTAAACTGCGGAGCCGCCGGAGCTGCTGCCGGAGCGTTCATCTGGACACCCTGTGGGGCAAACTGAGGTGCTGCCTGAGCAGGTGCTGGAGTCGAAGCTGCAAATGTCGGTGCAGCCGGTGCTGCTGCCGGTGCTGTCGGCTGAGCAAACTGAGCCGGCTGAATATTGCCCGGCTGAGACGGGTTCACCGGAGTCTGCATCACTGCAGGAGTCGGGGAATACGCAGTTGTTGCCGGAGTATTCGGGACCTGCCCAAAGGAGAGACCTGTCTGAACCTTAGTCGTAGGCGGGACATTCGGGATACTGCCCTGCGGCATATAACCTGGAACGCCTGTCTGGAACGGCTGAGCGGCATATGTCTGGTTGTACGGAGATGGAGCACCCGGAGCCTGCGGAGCGCCCAAGCCGAAGTTGCCGGCGGCAGCGCTCTGCTGCTTTTGTGCAATTTCTGCCTGGACTTCCTGCCAGAACTTAGCCAATGTTGCACGAGCCTGTTCCGGGGTCGGCGTATCTTCGTACACTATAGACAAATCATAGCAACGCTGCAAAATGTCGTACATCTGATTTTCGTCAAATACGACTTCCTGCATGCCGGTCTGCGGATTGGTAACATTCTTTGTAGCAAGCATAGAGGAATAGCCGGCAAATCCACTATCCTTATAGGTCGGAGCACCCTTCTTGCCGGTACCCATCGTCTTCTTTTCGTCCCAGACGCCGACAATCTGATAGTTTCTTCCCTGAACCGGGTCATACGGAATGAAACAGTTACCCTTATCGAAGTACTGCTTTCCTTCCTTGATAGCTTCGGCCCTCTTGTTAAATTCGGTAACCGGTTCCTGAAGCGTATTGTGCTGGAACTTATTCATTTCCCAGAGCTTCACCTGGCCGGCAAGGTCATTATGGTTTTCATCGGAAATGATTAATGCATTCCCATACCATACATCTTCAGGCAACATCTGAAGATATTTCTTCAATGTATTCTCATCGGCGCCTGCTTCCTTAGCAGCCTTGCGGCGATTCCACACATCCTGGCAGAACGGGCAGCTGAACTTGTCTACGCCCGGAATTATCTTGCCGTCCGGAGTCTTGGTCGGATTCTGGCAGCACTTTGCGATAAGGAGCTTACCGGTGACCAAATCACGAATATAGTGGTACTTTACGCATACATACGGATAGCTTGCGAAATTAGTGCCATTCGGAAGCGGGCGGACCGTAGCAGTATAAGTCTTGTTCTTTTTAGTAACGCGCGGGCGATAGATTCGCGGGTCGGCCGGTGGCTCACCGTTACCGGTATTTTCAGTCTGTTCCGGTTCAGCGGCCGGGGCTGTAATATAAAGCATGCCGCCGTTAGGTACTGCCGGGTTACCTGGAACGGCACCCGGAGCCATACCCTGGGGAATACCTTGTGGCATACCCGGGGCCATACCCGGAGCCATACCCGGAGCCATACCCGGAGCCATACCCGGAGCCATACCCGGAGTCATCATCTGGGCCGGTGCGGATGGGTCCTGACCCTGTGCATATTGAAATTGTGTCGGCTGAGCCGCCTGATTGGGCATCATGCCCTGCATTGGTTGCATTGGTTGTGTCATAAATAGGTTCCTTCAACTTTTCCTAAGCAGTTCACAAAATTAAGGGCCTTTCATGGCGTTGTTTCGATGCCATGAAAAGCCCGATGAACCGCTACATATCAAAATATAGCAAATGTTTTGACACTTAGTGTCAAAATTAAGATTTTTTATCCACAGGTTCGATATTTTTTACGGCCGAAAGATTCGGAATTGCCAGCTTAGGACCGGTATCATGCCCGAGAAGTCGCATATGCTCATACTTTTCGAGAGAAGCTTCGACCAACTGGTCAACATCTTCAGGAACCTTATACTCAGGGTCGTCCTTGAACGCCTCGTCAAGTTCCTTGACAGCTTCATTGAGCAAGTCCTCGAACTTCCAGTCGATGCACTTGGCAACCGTATTGTCGATTGTACAAGCCTGGACAAACCGGCGGGATATCTCGTCATGGCTAAGAGCCTCTTCGGTGATATTCGGGTTGTACTCGTCGTCAATATGCTTGACGCCTTCGTGCTTTTCGTCATTGACGGTAAGAATCTTCCCGGCTTCCTTGTCATCCATATAGGACCCGGTATCGACTTCTTCACTGTCACGTTCGAATTCCGGAGCGCGCATCATATAATCCTTCCCGAGGAACCGGTTATGCCTTGATTCGCGCAAATCGGCAAGCCACTTCTTGCAGGTTTCGGTCTGCACGAGCTGGCCGTGGGACGACTTGCTGAGGTCAGAGTTGACAATCAGCGCCGAAGTAGTCTCAATCTCCTTTTCACGGCTAGCAAACTTCTTTTCAAACGCCTCGTTTTCTTCCCTCAGCGTTTCAGCGTATTTCGGAAACTTAAAGTCCGACATTTTCTAAACCCCCATTCTTCATATCCTTTGCTGCCTCAAGAACAGTCTCAATCTTCTCGATATCGATGTCCATAGAGTCAATCTGTTCCTCGACAGATGTTCCGGCCGCCTCATCCGGAATATCCTCGATAATTCGCTGGACGAACCCACCACCGAGACACATCGGACATACTTCCCCTTCATCGGTAGTGCCTAAGCCGTGGCAAATCGGGCATTCGATAATACTGTCGGCAACTTTCTGCTTGACCGTACCGGTACCCGCGCATAGAGGACAGACTTCAGTACCGTGAACCTTTCCCATTCCACAGCAAACCGGGCATTCGACTTCGCCGGCCTTGCGACGCTTCTTCTTTTCCTCGTCCACCGGATGCTTGGCGACATATTCAAGTTCATCGTCGCTTATCTTGATATTCAGTTCCTCAGCAATCTTCTGCTTTATCTCGATATCGAGAACCTGGGCAAACTTCTGAGGGTCAACCTCGTTCACCAAAGTCATCACGATATCATGCATCCCAAATCCCGGAACCTTATATACATTCCCGTTTCGGTCAGTACGCTCTACAGTCCTCGCATATTTCTTGTATGCATTCCACAAAGCCAGGTTAATCTTGTCCCTAGCCTTCTTGAGTACCGCATCCGGCATATTGAAGGTAATGCAAATATCCCCCGTAAACCGAGGTGTCATCAAAAAGCGCTTAATTTCGCTGGCAATGTCCTCGTTGCCGAACTTCTTCTGCGCATCGGAGCCCGAGGCCCCCATGTCGTCGCCACGGTTGATACCGTCAGTCTCCTGCGGTTCACCGGCGGCAGCGTCTTCATTTTCTTCGTAGTCGCTATTGTAGCTCATCATTCCACCCGATATTTCTATACGGTATGGAAACTATGGCTTTTTGACTGCAATGCGCGGCTTGCGGACCGGCTTACGGCGCTCAGCAAGCTTTTCCAAGTCAACCGGCCAGTCGCTCATCCTGACAAGAGAGTAGTCCACCAGAGCCCGCCGGTCGAACTGCTTCTTTGGCGTACGGTAAGTAAGCATCGTCAGTATGTCCGGCGGAAGACTATCCGGACCGAGTATGTCGTGCTTGATATGATTCCTGAGAATCTCGCACATCCAGAAGGCATCGCAAAGGTCAGAATGAGGACTTTCGTACTGCTTCGGGAATTTATCGAATTCCGGGTAGTAGAACTGCGGGTACAACGCCCTCATCGCCTCACACATTGCCGGCTTCCCGGCACCGCCGTCACCGGTAGCAAAATGTTTAATCTGACAGATTCCATAAGTAATAATGCCCTTGCCCTGCAAATAGAAATGACGGCGATAAGCACCGCAGAACTCCCCTATCTGGAAAATCGAATTACTGTTTCCCTCATTAGCCTTTTCGTATGCATAATCCTCAAAGGACACATACTTTACATCCTCCATATCCCGCTCAAGAATCTTTATCGCCCGCGCCTGGCGAACAAGCATAGGAACCTTGTCGTAATCCGTACCGCTGCACATAATATGAAAATGCTCGGTTTCAAGGATAGCGTTGATGTGTGGCTGGAACCCGTAAAACTGGATGTCCTTGATATCAAACGTCTCGTCATCGAGGTCCATTATGACTTTTCCTGACGAGTTCATCGAAGGGTCAATGCCGGCAATCTTCATCTGTTCTCCTATGATAAAGAGGGTGGGAACCCCACCCTCCTATCCTACCTACCATACAACAAACTAATCTATTTCGCCTCGGCTTCCTCTCCGGGTGCCACCAGCATATCAAACATATCATCGCTAGGGGTAACCGATACCTTGGGCATCTCGAAACCCGCCGGTATGTTCTGCATTTCAGGAGCCTTGCTATTGGCCCGCTTCGGCCCACTACCCTTTCCTGAACGCTGCGGAGCATTTATCTGCGGTTCGGCGTTGGCGACTGCCGTCTTGTAGGCATTAGACTGCTCATCAGTCGGACTGTACCAAGTCATCGTCTTGAAGTCGCTGCAGGTAACGAACGAAACATTTGCCGGACCGAGACGGGACTTCAGGATGCAGTTACAGTACATACTGAGGCTTCGGGCGGTATCGTCAGTCGTAATGGACATCAGGAAGTCCGCCGTTTCAGCATAACCGGAAGAACCTTCAATGGATTCGATACCGGCATCGGTATTGTGGTAACCGGTACGGTTAAACTGCACAGCGGAAAGACAGGCGAAGTTACGGGCGATGGCAATATCCCTGAGCTGCTCGGCCTTCATAACGCCGTCGCTATACATACTGCTTTCGGTCATACGGCCACGGTATGACGGCTTCATAATACCGATGTAGTCAATCACCAAAAGGTCAAGCTTGCCGTGCGCGATTTCGAACGAATCGATGATTGCCTCGATTTCCACCGGGGTTGTCGTCGTCTTCATATACTTGACCTGCAGCTGGCCATGACGGTTGCCGACATTGGCCATATCAGCGCAGCTCTTGTCAATCTTGGCACGGATTTCTTCACCGGTCATCGTGATGACCTTGTAGAACTCAGTCCCGGTAATATTGGCCGCGATTCGCTGCCATACATAATCTTCAGCAAGTTCAAGAGTAATATAAAGAACATTGAAACCGCTCTTATATGCATAAGCGGCTTCACTACAAAGCGCTAACGACTTACCGATGTTCGGCTGGCCGACAAGTAAAGATAAAGTCTTTCGATAGTAACCGCCGCCGCATATAGTGCCATCCGGATTCGGGCGTCCGGTATAGTATCGAACTTCGTTAAGACCCGAAGGTATGCACTGTTTCTGCTCACGGAGCTTCGCGAGTGCCACTTCGATATCACTATAAAAGTTCAACCCAAGGTCAGTGTGGAGGCTAAAATTGACCGCGGCATGCAGTCTGGGCACAAGGTCGTGAATCCCGTCAACATGCTTGTCGTGGATGGATTCTGCGACACTAATCAAAACTTCTTCAGCAAGCCGTTCACGGAAGAAATTTTCCATCATCAGGACGATGAAGTCCTGGTGCATCCCCGGAACCGGCGTATTATAAATAAAAATCAGCTTATCGCGAGCCTGAAGGGCATACTCGTTCTGTCCCATACCGGTTATAAGTTCCTGCGCAGTCGGAAGCCGGGAGTGCTGGTTCTCATAACGGTTAATGATGTCGACAATATTACGGTTATTCCCGTCTTTAAACAAGGAAGGACGCAAAGCATCCCTTATCTTCGGCGCCAACGCCGAATCCTGGAAAAAGACGCGCAGTACCAAATCTTCCTGCGTAAGCGCCACAACCTGCTGTGTAGGCTGCAGATACCCCGGCTGTACGGGCGCATTGCCCTGCACCGGCATACCGACACCATAAACAGGCATTCCCGCATGAGCTTGCTGCATCTCAGGGGCTGCGCCCGCCGCTACAACGGGCATCGCCGGCTGGACCATCTGCTGCATAGGCATAGTGGGTACCGCTACCGCAGGATTTTGCATAGTATATTCCATAGGTTCGCAAATCCTGTTATTTCATTTTAAATATAGCAAGAAAAAAGCGGTCCGGACCGGACCGCCTCGACTTTTCGGGTCGAATCGACACTTTACTAGGATTCCGGAGCGTCAGGAACCATTCCATCACCGTCAATAAGTCCAAGAGCCTGAGCCTGAGACAATGCCTTCTGCTGCATCTTTGCGATTTCGCTGTCATTGGCGGCATCGAGTACAGATTCATCAAGCTCGGCGAGTTCCCGTTCGGTAGCTTCCTCTGTAGATTCGTCACCGAATATACCGAGCTTCTGGTTCTTGTACTTGTTCTGGATATACTCGTTAATCGGGTCAAGAATCGTACCGATATAACGGGCACTATGAAGCTGCGGTTCCGGGGCAACAAGCCAAGTGCTCTTGTCACGGCGCGGGTCGCAAATAACCCACTTCTTGCCCAAGAAAGTCTTGCCATTGACCTTCGGGAGTTCAAGACCCGGCCAGTCTTCCTTCTTGGTGTAAGGAACGATGAGGCCAGCCTCTTCAGCCCAGACATGCAAGCCATAGTAGCGGCTGAGGCCGTTCTGGTAGCTGAGGTAGAGACGGGTACCGAACCCTTCGTGAACCATTCGGTTCTTGATGTTGCTGACCTGAATGAAAATACCGCGTACTTCCTTCTCCTTCTTCTCCCCTTCCTTCTTCGGAGCGTTGGGGTCCTTGTCAACACGTTCGGCAATCTTGTATACGGACAAGATAACAGAAGCAGAATACTTCGCACCTTCACCGCCAGCGACCTTCTTGGTCTCTGAATGGGTCGCAGCCGCATTCGGGTCAAGATAGAGGTGGTTAGTGACATACATCGGGGCACCCATTTCGCCAAGGCGGAATGTAATGTCGCGGTACATAGCGGAAAGCTTCTTGGCCTTGGTAAGGTCAACCTTGTCCTGGCCGGAAAGCACATCGTTCACATTCTTGTCGGTGGACAACATACCCTGTGAGTCAAGGACGAACGCCAGCTTGTTCGGGTTCACGAAGAGCTTATTCTTCTCAACATAGTCCTCGAGCTGTTTCAATATCACGGAGATACCGTGGTGGCACTGCTCGACCGTATGGAAGTGGAGAACCTTGAACTGTCTCGGCGGGAAAGCCGCGTAGTTGATGAGGTCTTCACGGGTGGTTTCGTTTTCCGTGTCGATGTAGTAGATGAAGTAGCCATCCGCAAACAAGGGCGGGCAGAAATTGTACTTGCCGAGCAACGACTTACCGGAACCCTGCAAGCCAGCCGTCTGCACAATCTTGTTCTTCGGGAAGCCCCCTCGGACATCACCGCAAACCACCGCATTAAGGGCATAGCAGCCACTGTCTGCGAAACCATATGTCGGACGCTCCACATGGGCATCGACATACCTATCCGTCGTCGTGACGGTATCAAAGAACGCCCACGGATTTTCAATCGCGGGGTCCGCGCCTTTTGTTGCTTTTTTAGCCATAATTATCCTCGTTAAATAAAAAACACTTGCCGCATATCCCGCGACAAGTACAGGTTAAAACAGAAATATTCTCGATAAAAGCCAAAAGGGCCGCGCCAGAGATGGCGCGAACCCGAGCGGCGCGCCCGGCTAGCGAGCGTACGCAGTCAACAGCCGGCCGGCATATCGCACGGGCCAGTTTTGCACAAGTGGCTTCCATAGGTTCTACAGTCAATATAGGATTAATTTTTCCGGAATGCAACAGTACCATACAAATTATGCCTGGATTTGGGTAGTCGACAGGAGGTCAAACATATTGAGCATATTGCGCCAAGTACCGTGCAGGCACATTACGGGCATCAAGAAAATCGGGTGCTTGTCTACCACGACCCGCTTCCACTCGAACTTCACTTCCTGTCTAAGCTCGAACGGGCGATTGGCAACAAGGACATAAGGCTTGAAGGAATCATCCTTGGACCTATCAATCACAGTAACATCCTTCAGCTCGATTATGGCCTGGTTCGTCCTCGGGTCTATCCCGGTAACCACCACATACGGCGCCTTGCCGAACTGGATATCGATAAGCGCATCGCCAGACTGGCGGCTGAACATATGACGGCGGTCGTCCTTCAATACCTGTAGATAACGGTGAAGGTCAAAATATCCCACCGGCTGGAACTTGGACGGGCGTCCCTTCATATGCCAGATGAACCAGAGGTACCGGGCGATAACCGGATGAAATATCGCACCCCCGTCGTGGTCAAGGTTTGCCATCAAGGCAAATATCCCGGGCAAGTCCTTGAGCAAGTCCGCAGAGGTAGTCATCTTGCGGCCCATCTTGTCGGATACCGTATAGCGGTCGTCCGCCCCGCTGAACTTCCCGGTAAACACATAGCGGTCAAAGGTGTATTTCGGGGAATTGAACGAATTGAGAGCCTTGGCGAAATCGCTCGACTTGGCACCCTCAATCTTCACCCGGTCAGGAACCACCATAAAGTTGACCGTCTGGCCAACAAGATTCCACGCATCGACGGCTACCCCGCAATCGGTAGTGTAGCGCATCTTCTTCACCGTAGCATGAAGAGCTGGTTTCCCTTGGATATCGCATATACCCATACTTTCACCAAGCACGATGTGCCCGGCATCTATATCAGGCATATAGACTACCCGTGTCTCCCCTCTCTGCTGAAGAATCATACCTTGCGACCCCTATACTTGAACGGCAGGGTTATCTCCCTTACCTCGCCGGCAGGGACGATTACGCCGAGAATCAAGTAAATCCCGTGAGGACCCATATCCCGTATGTCGCAGCGTTCATAGACAAGGTGGATTCGCGGTTCATACTTCTCGATTGCAGAAACGCATTCCTTGAGAACATCGTTCGGGTTGCCGCCAGCACGGAGGGCAAATATGCGCTCCTCGATGGTAGTGCCGAAGTCCGGATTGAACAGGCGTTCCCCCTTCCGAGTCAACAGGCAGTTATACAGGTTCTGGATAATGCTGTTCTCATCAGTAATCTCGGTAAATCCGTTAAACGCGAAGTCCCTGTTATATGACGCGCTTCGGCTTATCGTGGCATCGCTATCCCCGGGCTTCATCCGCTCATTCAGCTTGACCACCTTCGGCGCAGCATAATACGCGGTGAGCTGGGCAGTCTCAGAACACGGCTTTGCCGTTTCAGCATCCCATTCCTCCTCACTACACTTCGTCATCACAGTAAGCTGGACTTTACCATTGTATTCGTCCGGCATAAAGAACATAATCTCGTTCTCGCTCATCGTGTAGACAGGAACCCACTTGTCGGCAGGGTCGCCATCACGAAGACGAATTCGGGTATTCCCGGCGAGTGAATTAAATATCTTTGCATTGAGCGAATCGATAGTGATGAGTTCGCCCGCGGTCAGAAAATCCGGGTACACCTTGATTGGTATAAGGGATTCGTCCCCGGAATCGCTAGCAGAAGTAAGCTCAATCTTGAAACTGTCATCAGGTTCCTGACCGGCGGCCTCTAATATAGGAACCCTGAGCCCCACCTTAGCCCCGGTGCGTCCATACAGGGTAAACCCAAGAGATACCGGGCGGCCAGCAGCAACCCACTTGTTCCCTATCGAAGACGGGATGTCAATGGTGAACTGTACACCATTATCACCATAATCACAGGTCTGTGGGCACACATCGGACTGGCCGTCACAAGGGTCAGACTTCACTTCTACCTTTCCGATAGGCGACTTCGAAATCTTGGCATATACATCGGAAGCCTTGCTATTCACATCCCAGTAACTATCCGACAGCTGAGACATACAAATCTCGGTAGCTACCTCGGTGCTACGATTGACACACAAGGTTATGACGAACCCGTTGGTATCGGTGGCATCGGTGGATGCAGGAGGAACAAATGTAATCACCCCGAACTTCCGCGCGGAAATTTCAATCTCGTTATGCAATACGGAACCGGCAGCATCATTGTCCAAGTCGAAAGCACCGAACTTTACCGGGTACATCGTCTTCGGATTGTTTTCACGGGTAGACGAATTGTCTACCGAAGTAGTATCAAAGGCATTCCTCGCGCGTTTCCGTGTAGTAACCGGGGCCGCATTGACGATGTAATTTGCCGGAACATCGGATACAGGCGTACGGGGCGCGTAGATAACCGAATCAAATGACGAGATTATTTCGATATCCGGTGAACGGCAGATAAAGGAGTTCGGTGCAACCGACTCTATCACCGCATTGTACACGACAGGTTCGCCGCCTTGGCAAAGCGTCACCCTATCCTTTTCCTGGAATGTATGCGCCGGCCAAGCGACAAGCGCCTCGTGATAGCTACAGTATACCTGTCTATCAACAATATATTCACAGACTATCCACTTACTACTAACAAGACCCGGAAAATCCTCATAGGAATACCGAGGTTCCGCGCCAACAGCAAAAAAGCTGGTCCTGTAGGTATAGGAATCAGGAGAAACCACGGAAACCTTAAATGTTCCGTTAAAGCGCTCGCCGTTGACCCCGCAAGAATGGTCGGTAACCGGGAACCCGGATACAGCAATCGCATCCCCATCGGAATACCCGTGCGGCCCATCGGTCACGACGGTCACAGTGTAGGTTACCGGGTCGAACACGGCAGACTTTATGCCGACTGAAGAATAGCGCCGTTCAAGAAGAATGCCAACCGGCAAATTGTCCGACTGATACATCCCATGCAAGGCGGATTCGCCATAGGTGGTAACCGCGCGGCCCTTGTAATCAAACAGTTCAATCGTATGTTCAAGGCTATCGCCGGAAAAACTGCAGCAGATTGAAGTATTGAACGAGGAGTCGTGCTTTCCTGGAGTCCTTGCGGCATCTGTATCATAGAACGGATGGCGGAACACGCCATTCCATTCCTCGTACGAAATCGCATCGCACGGATTGTCGGATACCGCATACAGGCCCGTACGGGTAGCCGACGACAGGTCGTTGACCCCATCATAACGAAGGAAGAGGCGAACCCGGTAGTTCCCGGGGTCAGCCGTCCCCTCTGTAAAGGCAAAGGAATAGCAAGTATTGCCGTTGGCAGCAACAAAGCCATTCACACTATCCAGTATCCGAGTAATTCCCATATTACACACCATTCTGCAGTGACGGGAAGTTGCCTAGCCCACTATCGCTAATCGTCTTGATTGCATCCGGTATAGCGGCAAGTAAATCACGGTCAGCTTCTTCATCGAACGGCTCCTTGGCGGAAACCACCTGCTCAATCGCAGTTATCGCTTCCGGAGAAGTCACACCGCCAATTACACTATGCGCGAGCGAATCACCGATTACACTATACATTGTCTCCATCGGAACAAAGTCATTCGCAAACGAATCCGGACCGGAATCGTGCATATACATCATAGCCAATTTTGAAAGAATGCGGTCTTCGGGCAACCCATACTTGAGGAAGGTATTTTCATACCACTCGCGCAACTCGGAATCATTGTAGTAGAACAAAATGTTCGAATCGTCATAGCTCTCCGGGTCATCCGGATATATCAGCCTAGCAGGATTAGACTCATCAACCGTAGCGCTCAAGAACCTCGCTCCAAGCCATATAAAGTATGACGACCAGTCAGGAGCACCGCCGCTAACATACTGAACAACAGTATCGCCGTCATTATCGAACTCAGCCTTGATATCGTCAACGAATCTAGGGAACGAAAGACTTGAAAGATTATGATTCCTTATCAAGTAAACCAACGCCTTGTTCACGAACGCGCGAACATCAGCGGCCGATACGCCGGCGTCTGTAATTCCGTTACTGACATACCCATTGAGTGCCAATGTGGCGACAATCCTAGCCAAGTTGAAGTTCGGAATAAGTTTCCGGCGCACAAGGCCGAAATAGGTATCGGTCGTCAAGTTCACAACAAGGTCACTTTCCGTCGCAGAAACGCCACCCGAATATGAATTGAGCAATTCGATAAACGGTTTCACCGCACTGGCAAAGCGTGTCGGCGGAATCGAAGCAAGTTGCCGCCCGACTTCGCTGTTGGCACCAGGCCCATTAAATTTACCGGCAGCAAGCTGCTTAATCGTTTCAGTCCATACCCTCACGATATCCCGAGTTTCTCCCTTGGGGTCACCCGGGTCAACGCTCACCTGCATATTGAAGCCATTCGGAAATTCAACCTTACTAAAACACCCAACACGGCTAAACGCACTAGAAATGCGCTTCAAAGAACTAATAGCATACTTAAGTTTTGCTTCAGGGCCATCATCCACAGTAGGAACATTTGGGTCAAGCAATCCGGCGCGAAGCAATTCACTCAAGCCACTCTTACTTTCGGCATCGCCGGCACCGGCAAGAATATTATCAAACACTGCGTCAGCCATCGCAATAGCGTCATTACCTGAATCAGTATTTTCCATATTCATATCTTGAGCAGCAGTATCGCTACCCACAGTCTCGCCAACTCCGCCGCCTTTCTTGTCATCATCATCATCATCGCCATCAGACAATTCCGAGAATGATTTGCTACCCATCGTACGGGTACAGATATCAAAGAACGGTTCGTTAGTTTTTGTTTTCGGGTTGAACCAAGTATATTGACCCCTGATGAGGTCGCACAACGCAGCAGACACTATTTCAAACTGTCCACCCGGCTTAGCCTGTTCCTTAATATCTTTCAGTACCTGAGCAATTACACCCTTACCAGCATTGCGCCCATTCTTCTTCAGTACGGCATCCTTATTTGTCATCAAAGGAGCCAATTCTTTTTCAAGGAGTTTAGCACATACAGTCGACATAGTAACTTTCTTGGTAGTGTCCATCGATTGCAGACCAGTTATGTACGCCGCGCTCTGCAGACTCTTATCAAGACCTGATGTTGCCGGTTTGAATTTATACTTATCGGAAAATCCAGAAAAGCCAAGCAATGCAAATTCAGAAGCCAAATCCTTAATATCGTGTTGCCGGTCAAGCAAAGCCTTCATCTTTACGGCAGCCGCCTTAGGTTTTGCTGAAGCGATTCCACTATTGTAATTATCCTCAATATTCGAGACGATAATATGCGGAACGACCGCGACATATTCACCGCCACCCTTAGTTGTTACCGGGTCCATCACATCACTGGTTCCGATATGCTTCACGGTCTGCTCACCGAGCTTAGCCTTGGTAGAACCATCCGCTTTTGTAGCCTGCTGTGTAGATGCCGCCACGGTACCGCGCGACAGTACAGATGACTTATAGTTCGGTTCAAGCCGCTTGATAAGTGCATTTTCGGAATACGGGTGGATAACAGGTATGCCACCTTCCTTACCGGCAACATGTCTTGATGCGCGTTCAGCAAGTTTCTGTACGGCACCCTTGTCGAAATCCAGAATTGTATCGTTGCGCAATTTACTAAGTATAGCAGAATCACTCAGGCCGAGGTAGCACAAGGCCGAAATAATTTCGCTTGTTATCAGATTATCCGGAATACCTTCAGCTGTAATCTCGGCATCGTGACCAAAAATACCAACTTGCTCCATAATCCACACAAGGTCCTGCGCCGTATGGATTGATTCGGACTTATCGTCAAGAGATGTCTTGAAGAATTCAAGAGCTTCTTTCAAATCAGCATTGTTCGGTACTTGTTCAGCCGCCTTGTTCCAGCTGTCATATACTGAAAGACCTATCATATAGACCTTACGGTATATCGCCGCACGAGCATTGGCTATCATTATCTTTTGGTTTGCAGTTACCTTAAAATCAGAGGTATCTGCAGTCTTTGCCTTACGACCATTCTTGACTGGTGTTTCATCCTCATCCTCATCTTCATAAGGCATACCCGGGATATCAACCTGGCCCGGCTCTTCAAGGTCGTATGCTTCAGTAGAATCCTCGTCCCCATCGCCAAGATAAGATGCCGAATCATTGTTTAAAAAACCATTATCAAACTCGATTTCATCAGTATCGTCGCCGACACCCTCAAGTTTAGGCTTACCACCAGACTTCTTGGAAAGATGGTGAGACAATAAAATCCACGATTCAAGCAATGTTTTGGGGTAGAGCAATTTCATCCGGACATCCTCATTTTAGATATCCGTAGTTTATACTTTTAAGGCAGCTCGGGAATGTCCTGCACAGGCCGCTCGCCACGCTCCGAGGCATAGTATTCATCATAATCGAAGTCAGGAACATCATCCTTTTCCGGTGGAGCATCCTTCTCATCAGCCACGCGGGCATCTTCCTGGAGCTTCTGCGAGTACATATCGAACGCCTGTTCCAGTTCAACCTCGTCGACATACATTACATCGTGAGGAATATCCCCCTGCGCAAGCATACGGAGCCCGCATTCCACGAAGCCAGCCTCATTCGGAACCCATACGGTAAACATCCAGCCGTCAAGTCCGGTAATGACCCCGATTGGAACGATATCCGGGTTTCCCCCTACCAGAATCACCTCGTAGCGCCCGCGTTGCCCCTCGGTATCATCCTCGACATCCGGCTCTCCACCGATAAAATCCTTGTCGGAGCGGAACATCGCCGATTCGGTCGCCGATATGGCGTAAACATCAAAACGGGTCCCGCCCATACGCTGGACAGTACCCACGAAATCCATTGAATCCGGATTGGCCGCAATGTAGCTGTTGACCAAGCCGGCATCTATACCGGAATCCTTGCTAGGTACATGCTTCTTGGTATAGTCGACAGCATATCCGTAGGCTTCACACGGGTCATCCACATAGCCTATGCTGAATACGAAGTCATTGTTCTGCATGTACATGTCGGTAATGAAAGAACCAGTCTCGTTGCTCACCACGGCGTCCGATACGTCTGTGCCGCTTGCAACAATCCCGGGGTCGAGTATAAGCGGGACTCCCCCGAACATATACAAAAAGACGACCTCGGTCTTGACAAGTTCTACAGAGCCCCTCATGATGTAGAAAGGTACCGGACGCCCCTTGCAATCGGGTTCATCCGATATCTTGTCCATTTCGGTCTTAATCTCGTCCAACATATTCCCGCCGTCGTAGTCCGAATAGAGTACGGCAAACGGGGCATACACGGACGAGCTACCGTTCATGTAGCTCTTGGAAGGCATCTAGCTTACTTCTTGATACCGTTCTTAATCAAGGTAAACACCGGATTGCCGCCCGGCTTCTTTTCGCCAAGCCTTTCAGCCAAGGACGGTTCCTTCATATTGTTCTTAACATCGATTTCGCTAAGTTCAGCATCGGTAAGAAGCTTGGAAAGCGTCTTTACGATTGCCGTAAGGAGCGGAGAATCGGTATAGCCCTTGATATTCTTGTTGGCTTCACGGAGACGAGCGATTTCCTTCTTGTATTCGCCGACACGAAGACGGATTGCATCCATAATTCCTTCCGGAGCCGTCGTAATGTCGATATTGAACACCAAGTCCGGTGCATTAGAAACAATCTTGCCGTCTTCATAACGAATCCCGTACTGCTTCTGTTCCTCATCAGTAAATTCGAAGAGGTCGACGAACTGGCCGAACGGGAAAAATGTAGCCATCGTGCTCGGCAAGTTGTGAGCATACTTGATTACATCGTGGCGCTCGACGATATTAAGGGAAACAACACGCTTATCAACCAGTTTGCCGGTCGCATCCGTTGTCTTGATAATCTTTGCCATTTTAAAACCTCGTTTTGATATTGAAATTATGTCTTTTTGCTGTACTTGGCGGCAATTCTGGCATCTCTTATGCCTTCATACGCCTTTTTGAGCCATTCGGCAGGTTCCTCCGGGGCCAATTCGATGTTCACCATGGCCTTTACCCCGGTTCCAAGCAGGTCATCAACCGGCTGGGAGTAGTAGAAGCCATAAGTTTCAGGCGGAACAGTAACCACGAACAGCCTACCATAAACATCGAAGTCCACATTGGTACCCAAAATGAAGTCCTCGGGGTGAATCTGCTTGGTCATGCTGATAAACGGGAACCCTTCGTTCGACATATAGGCAGCCAAACCGCGTGATTCATCCGGAATCGGGTTCAATTCAATGTTTAGGTCACCATTCGGACCCCCCTTGAACCCGTCGTTACCCTTTCCGACGACACTCAGGTTGGTCATACCTGGTGTAATATCGAACGAGAAAGTGCAATCCTTGAAAATCTTACCCTCACCCCCGCAAACTTCGCACACACCGACCATTTCATGACCGGAACCGTGGCATTTCGGGCACACCTTTTCCTTCTTGCGGAACACGATTTTACCCGTAGCTCCACAACGGGGACAATTTACCACCTTGGCGGCTCCCTGTCCGGAACACATCAGGCATTCGCTGCTCTTCTGATAGTGTATTTCGTGCGCCTGCTTACCGAAAATGAAGTCCCTGAGGGAAATTTCCTCTGTAATGTTGATGTCATCGCCCCGGTTCTGCGAGCGGTCGTCCACGGGCGGCTTGCCAAAATTAGCAGCGACATCGGACTTACCGAAAACCTGCTCCATCCACTTGAACTTCACGGTAAATTCGTTCCCGTTGAAATACTTCTTGCGCAGTTCAGGGGTCTTGATGAGGGAATACGCCTCATTCAAGGTAGCCATCTTTTCCGGGTCCCCGCCGTGGTCCGGATGAAGCTCCCTGGAGAGCCGCTTGTAAGCCTTCTGAATCTCCTCGTCGGTCGCCTTTTCGGTCAACCCGAGTACACCATATGCATCGGTCATAAAATCCTCCGCTACATAAACTACGATAAACTGTTAGAAAATTGAGGTAATCAGCATGACACCGGAAGATTTCATCAAGATTTATAACCAGCCAGCAGCAGAACCGACCGTTTCCGAGCCGGCTGACGGACTTACCGAAGCCAAGGACGGCATCATAGACCCTAAAAATATCACCCATGCAGTAGACCTCAATAACAAGAAGCATCCGAAGACCGCCTGCAACTGGGACGCAATGGGTCCACGCGCCGGTTCAGGGGAATCCGGTCCGTTCGACGGTCTTGCCGATGGAGAAGGCGCGATGATTAACGAAACCGCACCAGCGCCGGCCGGGGGCGGCGATATGCAATCAGTCAATACCAGGATGCTGAACGCCTGCCTCGAAGGCCTGCAACAGAAATACCCATCATCGGAAGCAATCCCGCAAATCAAGAAAATGGTCGAGGGGCTACACGCGGGTCAACCGGCAAAGCTCTACTGTGGTGCAGACGGGTGCGAAGCATTGGATGCCGACCCCCTCATGAGTGACGATGACCAGGCAATTTCCGCCGCAGCCGCTGCCGTAGAAGCAACACTGATGACATACCGGAAGCTAACCGGACATGAATACCCGGGGTTCACCCGAATGCACTAAGCATTTCTCTTAAAGCGCAAACTGAAAAGGGGCCTTTCGGCCCCTTTGTTATTTAGAACTCATCCTCTTCAGGATTTCCTTCTTGTTCCGGAGGTTCACCCCCTTCAGGATTTGCCGCCGGATGCTCTTCAGCCGGAGCTTCCGGTTCATCCGGATTGACATATCCAATCTCGGCATCAGGATTATGCCGGTTAAGGGCTATGTTTTGGTCACCGGTGTCAAATTTAGGATTAGCGACATTTTCATTGACGCGGGTAATCTTGATACCGTCGTCAGTCGTTACCGTACCGCCGGCGTGAGAAAGAACCTCACGCTCTTCATCGCTCAATCCGCCAAGGGCGGCATTCAAACGAGTCGGAATACGGGTATCGTTAACTGACATGAACAGTTTAAGCAACTGGTTCTTCAAGCGTTCATCGCCAATCGTTTCATCGATTTCCTTAGCACCCTTCAAGGTATACTTCGAAAGTTCCCGAGCAAATGATTCCCATTCATTAGCGCTTCCGGTAAATGACGTATCGTTCAATGCGTCGTCAACCAACCCGTGAATGATGGATGCCGGAACATCAAAGATGCAAGCATCCTTCTTACGGCCTTGTCGAACAATTTCATCCTTCGGGCGGCCCGCATTAGCAATATCGACCATCCTCTTGATACGAACACAACCCGGTATCGGAGAAAGCGATAACATATGGCGAGCATGCAATGTGCCGATAAGCAAAGCCGTAATACCATCAGTATTCATACTGATATCCGGCTTAAACGAAATGCACTGATTCACGCAAGCAATAAACTTGGCAACATTTTCATCTGCACTAAGTTCAGACAGATTCAAATCACCGGTTTCGTCACAGTACTTCTGAAGTGCTGCCCTGAGAACCGCAATGCATTCATTTTCGGTAGCATATGAATCACCGATGATATACTTATCCGACCCGTCAGAGAGTACATCGCTCTCGTTCTTGTTTTCCTTTATCGGGAACCCACGGACCTTGCTGAAAGTACGAATCAATTCGCGAGCCTGAACCCTCGATAGGTTTACATCAGGTGTGTACACGCCACGGCTAGCACTAGCGGCATTAGCCAAGGATTCGGCACCCTTAGTGTATAACCCGGAGTTGTTCGCAAACGCACTAGCGAGGACATCACGAATTTCGACAAACTGCTTAGCCATTTCATCCTTAGCCTGTTGAGACATCTTCTTACCATATAAGGTATTCCACTGTTCCAACCTTTCGCGGTCATCAGAATTTTCAACATTGCAGTAGGTATCGATAAAGTTGTTGACCGCCACATCGATAGGATTGTTTCCCCAAGAAATACGATGGGTTTCCGGGTCGCTCTTTTGAGCTCCGTACAAGTCAATCGACTTATCATTCGGATTCTTGTAGCCCAGCGAATCCTTGATGGAAGATACCACAGCTTCCAGCTCTTCAAGAGCTCTACGACGAACAATACCAGTAGTATTAGTATCTCGGTCACGAGGTGTTTCACCGATACGATACATCGCCGCCCTAGCAAGAAGTTTAGGATTTCCGACTCCCTGCAACTTAGCCATCACGAATCGCACCGTCGCATCGTACAAAGCAAGAAGCTTGCTCTTAAGATTATTCACCTTATCGTTGAACTTTTCCAAAGCACCTGCACCATTTACATGGTCAATGGAGAACTGCAAATCCTTCAACAGGCTTGCTTCGTCAGCGTCATTATTAGACAAGATGTTGTAGACCTTACGGTGCAATTCACTAGCGCCACCGATAGAGCCTTCGTCAGTCTTAAGATAGCTCATATCGTTTACCGGCGAATAACCGTGCATAGTACGATATGCCTTCAAGTCGTCAGCTTCAGATGAAGCATGCTTCTTGATATACTGCCGCGAAAACTCGGACTCGCGGTTGTACAACTTGTCCAGAATGTCATTGGCAATATTCTTGCGAACAGCATCGTTGACCGTTTTCCCGCTAGTCTCATACTTATTGAGAGTGCGCTCGTACTCATTCAAGATGTTCTCGGCGACATCATTCATATTACCATTAGGGTCAATAATTTCGCCGATATCCTTAACTGCTGTAGCCTTAGGTACACTTCCGTTACCAAAGCTGACCATCGCGGTAGAAATCTCGTTAAACACACCCGTATTTTCTGTAGGCGCGTGTTCGGCGAATACCTGATTGACAATATGGTCGGCGATTTCATTTATCTCTTCTGCCGTAAGGGCACCGGCATTTTCCAGAGGTATCCGGTCCATACACATCGAGATAAAGTCATTCGCCGCAGTATCGTTACCCTTGAACAAGCTCAGAAGATTAGTACCTTGCTCGTCACGAGCCTTAAGCGCATTTCTCTTCTTGATTGACGGAGAAATACCGGTCTGGCACATTTCGCCAAGAGCAACGGATAGAACGCTCTTTAGCTTTTCGGGTGCAAGGCCGTCCAAAGTATTGTCATCAATCTGAGGGGCATCGCTATAGTGGTTACCGAATACCCGGCGCATGATGTCATTACTCTGAGCGGTACGCTGTCTGGTTTTAAGCAAATCAGCGGAGCGGTCAGCTGTAGCCTTCATTGCATCTTCAATAGCACCGTAATCAACACAGCTATAGAGACGAGCCAATGGAGCATAGCCAGTTTCACCGCAAGTACGAGCCGCGCTTGCCTGAATAGATTTTTCAAAAGCACTTATCCTTTCCTTAAAGAGAGGACGGCTAGTTTCACTATCACGCTTTCTAAGGTCATCAAGAACCGGATTATGGGCGAGCATACGGTTGATTACTTTAGTACGAATCGTTCTCACGATAGACATAACGATATCTTCAGTAATCTCAGTCTCTTCGCCACCTTGGTTAGGTCCAAAGGTACCAATAAACCCGCCGGTCGCCTGAGCAATTTCGCCAATATTAGCGAACGGCTTTGCTATCTTAGTTGTCGTATCACGGCGACCGTCTTTATCAAAGGTAACATTGGACGGTTCATCCGATTCTTCCCGCGTCACACCGCTGAACACATATTCAGGGAAATCGATAGAATGCACTTGACCATCCTCATCAACTTGCCCAAGCAGCTTCTTGAGGAACCATCCAACACTAGCATATGCCGTGCTGTAGCCGCTTTCGTCACGCATCAGCATGTACACAAAGGCGGAGGCCAAATCATTGTTGACAACACCGTTATAAATCGCGCGAGTTTCTTTGTTCGCTTTATTGTCCAGCTTGCTAAGAATATCATCAAACGGAATCAAGGCACCACGATAACCCATCGTATCGCTCATGCCCAAAGCATTATAAATACCGGCCAAAGTATCAGAATAATCTTCCTCTTGGCGCAAGTCCCTAATGTGACTACCAAAGACTGAATGACGCAAGTCCGAAGTCTTTTCCGTATTGATACGAGAGCTACCTCCTGTCACTACCCCCGGAAGCATACCTACAGCAGCATACTTATTTGTGCGTTCACCAGGACGGCTAGAAAAATCGTTGAACTTTCCAAGACCATTTACTTCGCCCGAAACAGTTTCAGTACGCTGATATGCTTCCAACTTCAAGATGATATTTGCAGCGGCCGTACTTAACTGATGCGCAACTTCATATATCACCTCAGGGTCACCATTATTGACATCTTCGCGGTTACTCAACCCGTTGACCAAGTTATCGAAACTGTCGCGAACTTCATTGACGACATCGGCAACAATATAATTATTGGCCTTTGCCACCCTACTATCGATAGCTTCCTTAATAGCAGCGGCCTCAGCCACAATGTTGCGACGATAGATATCCCGCTTGGATGTCATGAATACATAGAAAGCATCGATTATCTTGGTAATAATCGTATGGGCATCAGTATTCTGTGCATAAGCAGTAATCGCTGCATTCCCACTCGGCACATCATCGTTAAGTTCCTTAGCATCCGCATGAGCCGAATCAAGAGCAGCAGCAAGCTTCTTAAAGTCAGTCTGACTTATGCGGTCATTTAACCGAAGACGACCGCTTCCTGTATGATAAGCGTCATCGCCGAACAGGATATAACTCATCATCGTGCAATCGGTTGCATCCTCAAAGTCATTGGCATTATTATTAGACATCCGGAGCAACGCAGACTCGTCAATAGAGTCCGTAGCTTCAGCCGTCTCATCGTCAGTACCCATATAGGATTCCGGACTCACCAGCTGGTCGATAGCGTTTTCCTCACCCTCACGGCCAAGCAACTCGTCATCTTCATGACCGGTAACTCGACGAGGGTCACTATGGCCATAGCCCTTATTGTAATCAGTCTCCTGATGCCTAGACATATTAAGTTCATCAGGAACATCCTTAGCAGCCTGCATTGCTATGATGATATCACCCAATGAACGCTGCATAATGACAGGGTTACGCTTAGCGTACGGTTCAATAATTTCAAGGAGTTGCTCCATAGAATGTACAGCATCCGGAGAAAGGGCTACATTATCCAAATACTGAAGCAAAACATTATATGCCGCGACATCAGCTTTCTGGTTCGTCTTGGCTTCTCTTGGAATAGCCCCCTTGATATGGTCAAGATGAACCCGAATCAAATCCTTGATAGCCTTGATACTCTTCACATACAATTCGTGTCGAGTGCCAGTATCGGCATTTTCGGGATTACCCGCAATTTCCTCAAACCGTGTAGCGATTTCGCGCATTGCGGTACGAACGGCATCCATACCTTCATAATAGTCAAAGGTCTCACCCGTGTTTGCCAAAGGATGGAAAACATGGTCAGCATCAAGCTCAGTATTATTAACTGTTATCGCATACGCATCGCGCTGCTTTTCACCATTTTCATCCACCGCGAAACTGCCATCCTCGTTACGAATACAATATTCGTTATCTTCCTGAGAACTTAATTCAGCAGCCGGAACTATCACAAACGGATAGTCGACACCATACAAATGGTTAGTGGCTTCAGCTTCAGTACCGAATGCCTTGATAAGTCTCATTAAGCGTACAAAGTTAGCACCATCGGGACCGTGTTCAACCCATTTGAGAACGGATTCCAAATTGCGTACATTATCGAGACCAATATTAAAGTCCTTATTCGAAGAATAATGCTTAATGTTTGCCATCAAAGCATCAGTAAGTTCGTTAACGGCAGTCGTAGCGCCTTCTTGCAGATTACCGTTCAGCAAATTATACAGCTTCAAGTTTTCCCAAAGCCCTTCAGGAATCTCATCGGCCACTTGACCACGCGTTAATTTATTAACGCCACTGCGTTCCATATTGAAGAATGTCAACGCATCAGCGATTGTGCCAAACTCATTGACATCAATTCCGCTATGTTCAACGGCATCACTCATTTCCTGAATCAAGGAAATCGTTTTCGCTGAAGCCGTGCCCATCGCCCAAGTAAACTTGTCCATCGAAGGAGTAAACATCTTACCTTGCACGGAACCGCTATTGTCCGTAAGATGAACTTCGTTGGAAGCGCCATAGTAGTCATCGGACTTGCGATATGTGTTAGACGGACCGCTTTCAATAGACTTCGATGCAATAAACCGAATACCACGCCACACAGCATAGCACTTAGTAGAGTCACCCGGGTCATCCATATATACGGCGCGAGGGAATACCCAAGTATCAGCAGCGCTTTCCTGAACATCATAAGTAGCACTAAGTTGTCCTGACTCAAATCGGATTCGATAAGTATTGTCGCCGTCATTAGAATGCAAAGCCTTGAGCACCGTACCGTGCATATACTTCAAAACCTCTTTACCGGCTTTAGTAATAGAGTCTTCAGCACCACCAGTCAAACGAAGTCGACCACGCTCGCTCTTATTAATTACATACAAAGGCTGAGCGTCATCCATTGTCAAACTAGAATCCAGTTCAACATTAAGTGATTGCTGTTTCACCTCAAATACATATCGCAAGATGTAAGCACGGATTTTGTTCATCCATGCCTCTGTATAGGTTGCATCAAACGACTCTAATTCGTCCTTTCGGCCAGGCACATTACGGTTTCGTACAGTATCAAGTACAATTCGAGCAATATTATACCATTCACCTGTTTCAAGTGTTTCAAGCCAACGGTTACGGAGTTCGATTGCGTTCGCGACGGAAGACGAACCGGAAGCAAGAGTATACAAGTATTCCTCAACCGCAGCAATCACGTCATCTATTTTGATTTTCGGAGAAATCGACTGCAAAGTCAATGCATTTACAGCCTGTTCATCATCTTCGACAGTTTCGGTCGGCCTAGCGGCTTCAATACCATCTATCTTCTGAATACGAGCATTAGTAGAACCTACATCGGTCACAAATATAACCGCATAGGTAGCCAAAGCTATAGCATCCTTCCACATCGCCGTTTCAAACTGCGATACATCAGAACCCGGAAATACCATTCGTGTGCAGAACAACGGAATTACGCATTCCGGAGCTACCAATGCATTAGTCACATCATCTTCATCCGAATTCAAGGTTGCCATTTCCTGGCCAGACCACTTTAACGGATTGAGAGAATCCCTATCAATAAGACGCTGAGCATATGACCCAGCGCTCTGTGCCGGAGTAGATACATCATTAGCTTTAGCAATAGTTTCACTGCTAGGAGCTTCAACCTTTGATGGCTTGGTACCAACATCGTCTGCGATATGCATTAAGTCATCATCAGAAGTAACACCAGCGGTAGCTTCGCTAGCATCAGGCGTTAAGCCAGCAACAAGACTAGCGGAAAACTCACCCGGATGCATATTATCGATTAAGGTTCCAACGAGGGCGGCCATACGCAGCGGATGGTAGTAATTACCCGTTTTTTCCTTGCTGGTCAAATTTGCGAGCAACTTATTAACCGAATCGCTCAAATAGGACCCTACTTGCTTCGAAAGAGGTGCCAGCAATTCAGTATAAAGCTTGCTCGAGCGTTCTACAGATTCACCATCACTATTGTATTCACCGCTAGCATTTTTGCCAACGACATCGCCAATTTTAGACAAAGACCAGTTAGTTATACCACTCTTGTATATTCTGCCCTCACCGGCGGAAGCTCCCCTAAATGCACGGATTGCATCCATTGCGGAAGCATATTCGGCAAGGTCATCTTCATTTGCGCCACTTTCGCGCAATACCTTCATCGCATAAGAATTATCATTAGTATCGCCAACCAATGGTTCCCGCTCAGCCCCGCAAGGCATACCCGGAGCAATAACCATCAATGCAGCCAACTGACCGATACTATAATGCTTATTCAGTTCTCCGCCCACAGCGTTATCATTAGCCTGTTCCTGAATAGTGCTGCTCAGTACACTATCGAGAGTCCTAAGCATTTTCTGCACGGAACCATTTGCGCCATTCTGAATCAAGTCAGCCAATTTTACCGTCATGGCAAACACCGAATTTGCCACATTAAGATTTGCGTCGGCATCGTTTTCATCATCACTAGACTTTAGCATAATCGAAGCATAGAAGATATGCTCGCGCATCTTAAGTTGTGCCCACTGTTCAGCATTGACCAATTTAATCTGGCCATCCGTCTTAAGCTGAGCTTCCTGCTCCGCATCTTGAGGGTATTTATACCCAAACAAAGAATCAAAGTCTATGCTGTCCTTAATACGCTCAATCATATCGAGCTTAGCTTTGGCGATTGCCTTCTGCGAATTCGTTGCGCGACCGCTCGAAGTAATCTTATTTAGCTTAGTCGACATGTAGTTAAGGAAACCGATAGTCGTATAACGATTATCGTTAAGCTTTCGGTAAATGTCGCTCAGCTGATTGTTGACCATCCGGTTACTAAAGGCAGTATCGGTTTCACCTTTACGGCCACCTTCGGTAACATGCAACAGGATACCGCCATAAAGATTATCCAGCATCCTGCACATCGGATGTGCATCCGGATTTATCGGTATCTCACTCGGAATATATTCACTCCGGAGCGTATCGAAGGTAATGCCCGGAATCTTCTTTACAGTTTCAGGTGACCTATCGGCCGGAAACCCGGTCGGACGCCCAGCAGTGTATGTACCATTGCTAAGCTCAGTATAGATATCGGCTACTTCAGGATGCACAAATGATACCAAGTATGCAACTTCAGTACCTGTATTGAACATACTGGGTAGCTGGGATTTATAACCATTCTTTATAAACCGAATGTCATTGCTTGCGTTCGCATAGTTTCTAAGCAATTCCTTCCTGGTTTCTGCATCCATCGATAGATTGGCCATCGGGCACCTCTAGTCTAAAGTCGTTCATTTTGCTCAAGTTTATACACCGGGAACCATATTTTTAGCCCCATCCGGAGCCGTCGGAATATCCGGCACCATATAAACTTGCCTAAATAGAGGGTTAAGAATATGGGAAACGCAAGATTTAAACAGTTAAACGATACTATAAAGGCAGCCATACCAGGTGTCATTCCCGGTAGCGCAACCTCGGGGCCCATCCTACAGTTCCTTGTAGCCGAGTTACTCGCAACAGAATATGCCAAGCTGAATCCGACCGGTATCGCGCCGGGCGAGTTTTTTACGCGAGTCTATAACGGCATAAAAAGTAATCCCGGCCTGCTAGCCAGCGTATCCAATTACAACTACCCGCTCAAGCCTGTATACCCGTTTGCTACCCAGACGTTATCGCTCAACCAAGCATCGGCTGAACTTTTCGCATTCTTCAAGGAATATGAAATTCCCGTTACACTAACCGGGGCTAGCATAAATCCAACGCAAGCCACCCAAATCAAGACGAATATCACAAATTTCGCGGCAGCCGACCCGTCCGATGCCCAAAAGTATGCCCATGCATTCACTCAAGTAGTAACACCTGGCTTAGTCGGTGTCGTTAAACGATTTTTCCCTAACCTAATCTATAACGTACTTGGCTTTGCCCAAGCTTCAACGGGAACCAACCGCCCGGCCCCGGAACTTAAACTTCTCGAGGTCAGCAACTTAATCTATAACAATGACCAGCGGAAAGCGTTTGCTGCGATACGCCCGCTAACCCAATATTGCTATCTATCCCAATTCGACACCGATGCGCCGACTTCTGACCAGTTGGTCAGTTCCAAGCTAATAGATACACTTGAATCAATCAAGACGGCATTTGGCAATGCTTCGCCGGCCGCACAAGATACCCTGCGGACAGCATTGGAACAACCAGCAATCAATATCAACAGTACGGCAGATTCAATTGATTCTTTCTTGGGAGCCGGGGCAAATCCGAATCCTAACCCGAATCCCAACCCAAACCCGAATCCTAACCCGAATCCTAACCCGAATCCAAATCCCAACCCGAACCCGAATCCAAATCCGAACCCTAACCCTAACCCGAACCCAAATCCGAACCCTAACCCTAACCCGAACCCGAATACTAACCCGAATCAAAACCAAAATCAGACGGGTAGTCCATCTTCAACCCCCCAGGTGAACACCTACGGGCTCCACCCGACTGCGTTCGAGATTCTACAGGGTATGTCCATTGACAATGAACAGCTCAAGGAAGCACTTGAAGTATTGGCCGGGGGCAACTACTATGCCACCCCGTACTTTACCACATACATGCCCGGCATTACCGAAAAAGCAGCCGCCCAACTCCTGGATAACCAGACCGAAAAAGGCTCCCATCGGCCGTTCAGGGTCTCCGCGGGTGAACCGGGGGCTAGGAAAACTATCCTCATACCACCGGCCTTCAAGATTGACAACTCGCAGACCATCTGGTCCCGCGCCGTCATCAACAACCTCGGCTTCCCGTTCATCAACTTCAGTTCCCCGGCAGTCCTTGCCCTTATCAAGAGCAGCGACCCGAAGGAAGTGAAGGCGGCATACAAGAATGTCAAGGCCCTATTCAAGGAATGCCACCTGAAACGCCCGATTGACACCCTGAAGGACTTTGCCAAGGCAAAATACAGGAACTGCGCACTGAACGCCCTCGCCGTACAGGCCGACGAACTCTACAATGCGGAGTCCGGTATGAAGGTAACTGCTTCAATCATCGCACCTTACACAAAGAACCTGTCCATTAAGGGTACCGTCGAACTGCCGATGGACTTCCTTACGACATTCTACACAGTTCTGTCCCCGGTACAGGCTACCCGGCAGTATACCGAACTGTGCGAAATGGGGGTTACCGAGTATCTCAACTTCCTTTCCGTGAACGCGAAACCGCCAATCTACATCCTGAACCCGAAAAACCTAATTTTCCGTAGGGGACCCAAAGCCGGGCTCCTCCACGAGCTGTTCAGTTCCAAAACGGCACCTATCCTCGTAAGGGCTAGGGTCAGCGGACGCGACGGCGGATTCATGATACCCGAAAGAGTGGCTGACAAGATTTTCACCACCTAAGCAAAAATAAACTACCATCAACCAATAAGGAATTTCAATATGTCATACATCTGGGAACTACCTAACCGCGGCGGAACTCTCTTTGAACAAGCTATATTTGAAGCTAACCAGCCTCACTGGGAGTCATTCCAGTTTACAGCCAAGGGTACGCAAGATTTTTCAACGATAGAACCCAATTTGCAAAATCTTGGGCAAAATGTGCAAGTCACCGCACCTTCTGCTAATAACCCAGGCAAGGTCATATTCAATACCAATGCCCCTAATGTTCAACAGTTTGTCGACCAGTTGAAAAATAACGGAACGATTGCGCCGATTCAAGTAAATAACCAGCAGGCCCAGCAAGGAAATATCACATTCTCGCTGAAAGAAGATAATGAACAGACGCGCAACCTGATTAAACAGAAACTCTCTGACCTCGGGCTCAAAGAAAATACCGATTTCCGCTTTCAGAATCCTCAGAACCAAGGCGACCCGGCTACATTGATTGTACGAAAACCGAATGATGCATCTATCATTGATAAGTTTAAGCAATCATGTGATGCCTTGGTCACCGATACCCGTTCCCAGGATGACCAAGCTAAAGAAGAACTTGGACAGCGCGAAAAATTCATTGCCTCTCTAATTGACCAATACCCGCCAAAAATTAAGACCGATGTCGCTCTTGCGGTATACTTCCTTTCGCAAGGCAAATGGTTCAACGGACAGAATCCGGCCGATGAAAAACAGGCAAATATTGTCAATACCTTTGTTGATGCAATCGGAAAGCGTAATGCTGAACAAGTAAAAATGGCGATTCAGCACATCGTATCCATGATTACTGAAGGCAAAATCAAGGTAGACCCGAACAATACCGGTCTATACACTGTTCCGAACATCGAAAAGCAGGTTACCGGCAACATCCAGATGCCGGCGATGTTTGAATCCGAACCGGACGATTCAATGTGGAACGAAATCGTCATTACAGATTTCGGCATCCCGATGATTAACCTCAGCCATCCGGCCGTCAAAAAGGTAATCGCATCAGAAAATCCGGAGGAAGATTGCCCGGGTGAACTCAAGATGTTCAAGAGCAAGGTCTACGAAAACCCCGGGCTTCAGAAAGTATTCGGTAAAGGCGGGTTCAACCGTGTCATCGTCGACAAGGCGTTCAACCTTCTTACCCTCGGTGTGGCCGGTGCTACTACCGATGCCGGCAAGCGCGCTGACCGTATCGTGAAGGAACTCAAGGAAAAGGGTGGCATGAGCACTCACCGCAACCTCCTCCTTGTCAAGTATGACGATATTGTCGATGTTGACCCTGAAAATGCCGATATCACCATCAAGGCACTGGCTTATAACAGAGCCAACAAGAAGTTCATGGGTGAACTCGATGTTCCAGCCCAGACGCTCGCCCAGTTCTACAGCGCGGTAGACCCGGTGAAGTCCTCGAAGATTTACATCGAAATGTACAACAACGAGGATGTCGGCGACTACGGGTTTGCCGGCAGTCAGAACTCCGGTTCCGGCACTTACGACCAGAAGACCCGCAATAACATCCTCTCCCATATCGGCGAAGCAAGCTCTATCGACAAAGGCGACCCCCTGTTCGAATATGCAGGAGCAACGGCCCAATCCGAAAACAAACAGCCGCTTTACGAATACATCCTAGCGACAGCTCTTGCCGTAGGCGCAGCCGCTGCTGTTCCTCAAATCAGGAACCTCGTTGCCGGTGTAAGGGGCGGAAACAAGAATAACACAGTCGGTAACGCAAAGGAAAACAACGGCGAGCAGTTTGCCCAGCTCAAGAAGGAATATGTCGAGATGCTTTCCAAGGAAGGCCACCCGCCTTCCTACATCCTGAAGCCAAAGAGTGCCAACAAGGAAGTCGTCGTGATTTCCAAGGCAAGCACCGGCCATCTCCACGGTGGAAAGGTCCTGATGGTTTCCCTCAAGATTGGCGAACACCAGGCAGCCTGCTTCATGGGCCCGGAAACGGTCAAGAAATACTTCTCGGTGTAATAAATGAAGCTCGATACTTTCCTACATAACTCAAAGGCCATCGTTGAGAACAACATAGCCTTTTACTCCCGGAAGGCGGATTCCGGACGCAAGCTCCGTTCCAAGTCAATGGTCCGGTATTTCCAGGGTATTACCCGGAATGCATCCGGACAGGCGGTGACCGAATGGAAAGTGCCATCTGCTTCCGACCCAGAAAAGGCTTACCGCTGCTACATCTCGATAGAGCCGCAGCAGGGTAACCTTTTTGTACTCGCTCGCTCGGGCGGGCGCATGAAGGAAAGGATGGAGCTAATCAAGACCGCAGACGTAAGGTGCTTCTGTACCTGTCCGGACTTCAACTGGAGCGGAATGAAGTACAATATGAAGCACCGCTATGACGGCTACGAGGATGGGCATACCTCATCCGACGGAGTACCTGACGGGTCCGATATCCGGCCAAAGGTCAGGGACCCCCGCGGAAGAAACACGGTATGCAAGCACTTACTTGCCTGCTTCAACGGCATAATGCTCAGCGCTGCAACCATCCTCAAGGCTACCCGTGAAGCCAAGTTCCCCCAGGAATACACCAAGAAACCCGAAACGCCGACAACGCTCGACAAGAACAAGTCAACCAACGACAATCTGAGCGGAAAGCTTACCGTAATGAATGACGGGAAGAAAGATACCAAGACTACGGGTAAAGTCAAGACGGTCGGCGGTAGCAAACCGGAAGATACAAAGACTACAGGCGACATTACCGTCCTCAGCAAGGACAAGAAGGCGGTCGTGGACTACCCGTCCAAGGACGACGAAATCAAGGCGCTCGGCGAGTCTGCCCCCGTGAAGATTCCGGAAGCCCAGCAGGCCCTCGATGCCCTCGCGACCAGCCTCGGGCAATCTGAAGGTGCTGCCGCCGCTACGCCGACTACCGGAGAAATCACTGCAGTAGGTAACCCGGAAACCGGTAAAGAATCTGGCGAAAATAGTAAAATCACCGTTCTCGGTAATGGCGAAGATGCCGATTTCAGCAATCCCCTCACAGATATAGAAGATGCCGCACAGATGCCAATGTTCAACCCCGATGATGACGATGACGATATGCAATAGTTTCCTCTTTGAAAGGAAATTTGCATATGTCTATTTATGTTGTCGGCTCATCAAAGAACATGTTTCCCGAACTAGACGCCGGGAGAGAAAAATTCATCGTAGATAACCCGCACGAAGGCGACAATATCGACCGCCTCAACAAGTGGTACTGCGAACTTACCGGTCTTTACCATCTCTGGAAGAATACGGATGCCGGGTATATCGGACTTGAACATTACCGTCGCTTCTTCGCCTCTCTCAAACACGAAAAACAGCGTATGGGTATCGAGGAAGCCCAGGAAATTCTCGAAAAACACGATATTATCGTGACCGAATACCATCACGGTCCGCGCTATACCGCCCTGCAGTGGTTCAAGGACTCTTCAAGGAACGGAATCTCCTATATAGTCTACCTGCAGAAATTCCTCGAAGTACTTAGCGAGGAAGACCGGGTGGGATTCTCCGAATATCTGAACCGCCACTCCCTTATCCAATGCAATATGTTCATCGGGAAACGTCCCGTAATCGACCGTTGGTGCCGATTCATATTCGAGACGCTCTCGAAATACGACAAGATTTGCCCGCCAACGGAAAATAACATCCGCATGAACGGCTACCTGTCAGAACACATATTCGGGTACTGGCTAGAAAAAGAGAAGGTACCCTATTACAGGGTACCCAAGGTTGAAATCGAATATATCGTCCGTCAGGGAAACGGACCGGTCACTATTGGACCAGCTTAATTGCCAATGACTCGGTTGCCGTATCGACCATGAAGTCATCCGGCTCCACGGCATTGTTGACCACGGAGTACGCGGTGAGGTCATCCCCGTTGGTACACCAGGCATAGCAACCGAATGTATCGATTAGCTCATAATTTTCATCCATACGGCCTGTCGGTTCAAAGCCAAGATGCTTCTTAGCGACTACCTCAGGGTCATTGCCGAGATGTTCGATTTCAGAAAGCGTCGGAAGACGCCATCCTGCAGGCAACCCATTTGCGATATACTGGCGAGCCTCGTCCATGCTAAACAGGGTGGCATTCCTGCTCGTATTCGTCTTGCCCTTGTTCAACTTGACAAAGCCATCCATCCAGTTAAGACCGTTAGCCACATGGTACTGAATTGAACCCTGTCCCTTAGATGCCGTAGCAACGCCGCCCGATACGGCAAACTGTGAAGTATTGCCGGCAAGCGCCTTTACCTTTTTGGCAAGAACAGCTGCCTCATCCGGCGGCAAGGTATCGATTAGCTTATTGATATTCATCTCGTTTGCACGGATGAACTGGCGGCTAAACAGTTCCCACCCGGCGCGGACACTGAGACGGATAAGCATCAGCAATCCTTCGGATGTAGAACTCATCTTTTGAAGCTTTTCCGGGGTGAGGTACTTCTGGCATAATTCCTTTGCCACATCAACCGGAATTCTATCAATCCTCGACAGCATCTGGTCAGCATGATATTCCATAAAGTTTGCCAAGTCTTCCGGCTCAATTACCCGATGTCCAGGTTCGACATCAGTATCATATTGTTTTGACACAGTAAAAATAGCATCTATCATCTCGCCATCGTATAGCGTAGCTATGTCATTATACATCAACATGTGACGACCAGCAAAACACGTACCGATAAGGCCAGCCGATGCTTTTGCTGGCATTTCAATCCCACCACGAGAAGGCGTAGTATCCCGATAGTATATGAACAGAAGTTTAGACCTGACATCATTTCTGTCACGAGCAACCATTTTCTTCACCATTTTGCCACCATTACCAACCGGCACATCCTGTAAAGAATTGGTATAACACTTAAATAAGCCACCCTTTCTGTCAAGGAACACCTTAGCGGCGAGCGCTTCATCGGCTTCAAATAATAACGAATACAGTTCAAGAAGTTTCGAAAATATCGCAAAGTCATCAGACCCGTAATTCGAAATCAGATTCTTATTAGGTTCAATGTAAGCCTTGACATATGATACTAAAGTACGGGCATTGTCATCACCAAGAGAATCATAATCATACGAATCCGAATTTGCCGGCATCAATAGCAGCGCCTTATCGCGAGGCCCGCTAGATTCGTACAATTTAGCGAATACTTCTTTTAATCGTCTTCCCCAAACGGTATTCCGTTCGACATCATACAAGACTTCAGGTGTTGTCGCATATTTACGAAAAAGGGTAATACTGTCTTCCCCATTATTCTCCTGATGAAACCTAATCACTCGAACTAAACCTTTCGCATCGACCGACTTATTAAACAAGTCATCAGGGTCATCATTGTTATAACAAGCCATTTTATAACAAGAATGAAGTACAATAGGTGCTACCCGCATACCCCGTACATGTACCATCAAGTATTTCATTTTATGTAGCAGGTCGTCAGTTTCTTCCGTAGGAGAGCCGCTTTCTTCGCTGCAAGTTTGATTATATGCCAATTCCTGAAATGCCGGAGTAAGGATACGACGGCAATCATCTTGTATCCGCATCGCCAGACGAGCATCCACGCTTCCAATATCAATCTCTCGCATCCATGAGTAGCTATTTTTGCGTTTAATATCTGTTATCTTGGAAACCCAATAATAAAGATATTCAATAATAGAAGAAAGAATGCTAGGACTAGTTTTTGGCGCACCCTGCTCAAATATCGCTTCAATTGCATCGTCTGAAATCGAAACGTACTCGTGGGATTCATAGAACAGATGATTAAGCACATCCATAAAATGACCAATCGAACTAGTCTCAATAAGTCTTGCCTGATATTCAGGATTGTTCATTCGACGCGGAGTCTCCGTAGATAACCCATGCTTTGTTTCAAGCGGCAAGTTATTGACTTTATGACGCCGGCTACTCGCGCTATCTTCTGTACCGCCACTAAGTCCATATAAAGATTCATCAGGATATAACTTCAGCGCCATCGTTAAATCATCAATGGATATATGACCTAAATTGCGTATCTTGCTTTCGGTAGTGGCGTCAAATATATTTCTTAAAGAGTCAGAATCAACTCCTTCTTGCACAAGTTCTTTCACGTCCTCGATATCAATCAAATTGGCCGAAAGACATCCAACCAGTCCAGCCAAGGAATCCAATACTGAATAAGGTTCATCTATATCACCATCGCCGAAGAGCCCCGCTCCCTCCGCATAAATATGCGTACGAGTTCCTGCTCTAAAAGCATCTTCAGGTGAAACACTACCCGCAATCAACTTAGCAAATCGACAATACAGCAAGAACTTAAGCGATACATTCATTAAGCGTTTCAGTTGTGTCTGTATCCATGAGATAAAAGTATTCCATCGAATAGTAAACCCGTTTTCACCTTCACCAGTAAATACAAAATCATCAGAAATACTATTGAAAAACCCAGTTTCCCCTAGAGTAAGCATTAAGTTAAAAGCTTCGACAAAATTCGAAATTTCAAACCGCCTGTTCGGCGAACCAATATGCAATCTAGTCAAATATTTAAAATTACCTTGAGTAACTACGACAGCATATCCATCCGTCTGTGCAGCATCTCTAATACGACTATCCTTTGATGCAGCAAAATCATTCATCAACAACCACGCAATATGGGTATCGGCATTATCCGTATAACCCGAGTTAGTTTCGATACCGGGAATACTCCACCATTCACTACCATCGCTATTTTTAACAATCAAGTGAGCACCTTCGGAAACATCGACATCAGCAATAGGCGAAACTACGGCATCATTAAATCCATAAGCATCTGGGAAAACTTTTCCGGTAGGCAGTGCATCTTGCACAATTAGGTCATGAAATCGACCCATAACGACCTTACCAAGTCGCCGGCCAGCAACCTCAGCATTTATCTGATTCACAAATGCTACCGCTGATTCCCCCAACGGAGTCGTGACATCACGCGCAAACTTACCCCATACAATCCCAGCGATGCGACAAGTCATGACCATCTTTATATTTTCGATAGTATTCCGCAAATCACTATTTCTTTGGACATTAGGGTAAACATATTCAAAAGTCCCGTCAGGTTTCCGATATCCTATACCACTAGTATTAAGACCAACATCAACAATGTCGCTGACTTTCTGTTCAATCGCACGAAAACAAGGTGACTCATTAAGTTTTCTTGCCACCTTTGCATTATTTAATGTTTTACCGTCATCCGACAAGCAATCAGACACATCGATATTCATGAATCCAGCTACCGTTCCATAGGGATAGGGCATTAATTCAATGCCAGTCTTGGCCAGTACACCCGCTTCAAACAGAACCTTATATGCGCACTCAGCCAACGCGACCATAGACGCATCAACACCTTCGGAAAGTAAAGCCTTGTAATCGTTAACTGAAAACATCTTAGACACCCGGTTTGCTTAATTATCCATAGTTTATATATCGAAAAGGCTACCCAGTATAATAAACTATTGATTAGCAAGATTCTAGTCAGGTACGAAAATGTCGGAACAGAAACAGTATATCCTCCCGAAAGCAATGATTGAATGTGTCAAGAAAGCATATCATGAACTCTTTGGCGAACCTATGCTAGAGAGCCTTCTTCTTGAAGCTAATCAGCGTGAAATCGACGCCAAAACACGCGAGGCCATATACAAGGCTATCGTAACCAACATTATCGGTCAGGTACCCGAAGACTGGAATGACCCCCGTATCCAACAGCTTTACCAGCAAATCCGAGCCGACCATGCCCGGCCGGTAAGCCAATTCCTTGACAGGATACGGAACGAACGCGGAATCGAGATTCCGGACTATGACGCAAATTCCTTTACTAACCGTCGTGGCCATGAACTTACCCTGATGGAATCAACAAAAAATAACCTCAGGCAGACCTTCTTCAACTTTGAAGGTGCCAATACTGACTATATGCCAGGTGTTGCTAGAATAGCTGTCCTCCGTACCGGTTTTGGTGGTTGTAGCTTCGGAAGTCCCGAACAGGACCCCGGCGATATCAAGGTTCTCAAAGCTTTTGTCAAGTATGTCTGTGAAGTATGTCCAGACCCAGAAGCGGAAGATGCTCAATTTGACTTCGACCTTAACGGAATGACTCTTCGTGATATACGCGGTGGATTCGGTAATACACTCAATCAAGATATCGAAGCCCGAAAGGCAGCCGTCCGCAACTATACCCCACAAGGCGAAGCTCATGGAAACTACCGTATTGTCCATATTCCAGACTTCCGTACCGCTACCCAATACCGTCGTTATTTTACGGTATCCCCTTGGTGCATATGTACTTCCCAAATGATGTGGGACTCCTACACACTCGAAGGAACCAATACCGTATACTTCTGTCTTCGGGACGGGTTCGAAGAGGTTCCGCCTGAACCAGGTCCAGATGCTCCACTTGATGACTACGGCACCAGCATGATTGCCGTCATTGTTGAACCAGACGGCGACCTCTGCACCGCAACACCAAGATGGAACGATGCCAACGGAAGCAGTGACTATCTCCTGACCGAAGAAAATGTGATGGATATTATCGGTCGACGCTTCTCGGAAGCTTTCCCGCCGGTTGAACACGAACAGCCGGAATACCTTAGGAACATGCCGCCAATGCGTGGCGGCCGAGGCGGAATGATGCCACCGATGGGCGGAGGTAT
>Ga0310691_10001221_pt1 | contig 40620 bp, 32 predicted proteins | sample 176DNAGHGlowgp2_FD_203887 | JGI IMG/M metagenome (GOLD analysis project Ga0310691, IMG submission 203887) | Sheep rumen microbial communities from Palmerston North, Manawatu-Wanganui, New Zealand - 1766 DNA GHGlow gp2 (v2) (version 2) | ecosystem: Host-associated > Mammals > Digestive system >... | reverse complement strand
TCAGCATGCCGTCCTTTCCATAGTCCTGTTCAAGAAGGAAGCGTCGGAAGTTCTCATCAGGGAAGTTTGTTTCGTTAATATCAACTTCCACAACAGGTGTTGCAGGCCTGACAGCGTTGTCGTCTTCTGATGTACACGCCGTGAACACGCCAGCGCAGAATACGATGGCGAGCAACCAATTCTGTTCATTTTTCTTCATTGCCTTAATTTTTATTTTTTACTTATAATTCCACGAACCTTTTTATCCGCTTTTTGACAGGATTCTCGAGTCGGATCAAGGGACGGTTCTCTGACCCACTTTTAGTTGATACTGCAGATGTTATTCATTCCTTTCATTAACAAGTTAAATATGCGGGCAAAGATACGAAATTTATATCATAATTGCAAGTAAATGATAGTAAAATCTCTTCTATACTAATAAAAACCACTATTTATTTGGCAGTCTCGGCAATTATTTGAGTGGGTCAAAGAACCGTCCCCTGACCCACTTTCTATCATCATGAAATCAATGACCCGTGATCTCCTGCCCCAAGCACCTGTCCCGCCGACTACTTGTTTATGCATGAAACCGCGGGCTGATATGCTCGCGGTTTCTTCTACTTTGACTTGCAGGCATTATAATATTGTCAGCAGCTCTTTTCCGATTTTGTGAATACCCTTCACGATGCGCTCACGCTGCCGAGCCCGGGGCCGCTTGATGCCGTTGGCATAGTGTGACAGTTGATGCTGATTGATTCCAGAAGCACGGCTGATGGCCGCCAGCGAGAGGTAAGGTTCGTATGCCCGGAGAAGTGATGTGGCATCCAAAAACTTGTACTCAAATTCATAGTCCCCGTCCACGAGCCACTGGGGGACGTCGTCGCCGTCAGCGACCATTCCCTCAACGTGGAACTCGAGGCTTTCTTTTGCTTCTTTCTGTAGTTCGGCAAATGTGTCTGCAGTAAACACGACTGCACCAGGGACGTTCTCGCCCAGTGATGCGGAGAAATTCTTCTCGCACCATGATACGTCCACTCTGATTTTTTCCATAATCGCAGTTTTAGTTGTTATTTTGTTCGTTCATTGTTTATGGCATATAGGTACCACCCGTCGTCTTCAAGCATCTTGATGACCTGTTTTGTCTTATATGCCTTCATATCAATTCTATTATTATTTCGTTGCAAAGGTAACAATAATAATACTAACAAGCAAATCTTTTCGGTGGAAAGTATCATTTTTAATATCTTTTTAACGTTTGGGGAGTGCAATAAGGGTTTCCAAGATATAAACAGAGGCTGTGTCGAAAAAATGGACACAGCCTCTGTTTGTTCGTAGGTTGATAGGGTGTTAATACCCGAGTTGTTTCATCTGGGCTCGGATGGTGCTCACGGGGAAACAAGGACAATCCTTGTGGACACCCTCCAGTTCACAGTGGCCCATGATTTCGGCTTCGGGGAAGTCGGCCTTCAGGGAGACGAGCAGCGTGTGGAGGGCCAGCTTCTGGGCGGGAGTCCGGGTGTCGGCAGGACGGCCCTTCTCGTCGAGGCCTCCCTCGTAGCAGACGCCGATGGAGTGGGCGTTGTAGTGGCGGGCGTGTGCGCCGACCATCTCTTCGGGGCGGCCGAAGTGGAGCTGGCCGTCGCGGGTGATGTAGTAGTGGTAGCCACAGCACTTCCAGCCGCAGGCCTATGGAAGAGGGGACAGATACTGAGTCATAGCAGCCGTCATACCCAAGTACCTCTGTCCCAGCGACTAGGAAGGAACAAATACTGATGCCTCACTATTCCTGTGGCAGTGGTTTCGTCCTGTTTCTGATAGAGCGGAGTCCTTCAGGTGAGAGTGCCATAATACGCCGTACCTCATCATCACTCTTTCCCATATCCTTCAGAATCAGATAAAACATATTGTGGGCGGAGAGCTTGGTTGCCCTTTTCACCTTTCTCAGCCGGTTGAAACTCTGATAATGGGTAGCGGCATAGTATTTATTAAAATACTCTTCCTCTTTATGGCTCCAGTAGAGAGTCGTCTTTCCCTCTATAATCTGGTCATAGAGCAATTTGCCCTCCTTCAGTTTTGGAGCTTCCTCATTCAGAAGCTTCTTAATACTCAGATTCAGTTTATTGATGGTGGTCTCTGCTTCCTTTGCCTCTGCTTCCAACTGACTTATCTTTTGGAGATTCTCATCCTTATTGCTTTCCAACTCCTTGATATGTGCCAAAGCATGGTCTCTGTTAAACGTCAGTTGTTCGATTTCTGTCGTATAGGCATACAACTGATCCTGATACTCTCGCTGTCGGGCTTCTTCTTTCTTTTTTCTATAGAATATATAGAATGACATTAGCACAAGAATAATGGCTGACCCCATGAATAGCCGTTGAGTACTAAGCAGTTTCTTGTCTGCCTCGTGCATAGCTACCTCATGGTCAAAGCGGAGCTGCAGGTCTTTGATAGTGTCATTCCTCAGCACGTTAATGATGCTGTCCTTGATAGATATCACTTTATCCAGATTTGCACTTGCTTCGTCCAGTTTTCCTCGTTCGAGGTCGTATGATATGATGCTATGAATGAGATTGTCTTTTTCATAACCAATCCCTCCGTTTTTTGAAAGAGCTTTCTTCCACAAGCTATATGCTTTTTCCTTATTCCCTTCTGCATAATAGATATCTGCTAGATGTTCAAGGGTAGCTGGCAGTTCCTCGTACTCTATTGCTTTTTCAAAATACTCTTTTGCTTTTTGAGGATTATCATCTTTGAATAGTACACCAATGTTAGTTAAAAAATCGGCTTTATCTGATTCTTCTACATCGTTGATATAGGGAATTGACCTCTCTATGTAATAAAAAACACTGTCGTATTGATCTAATTTTGCAAAAGCAAAACAAATATTACTAAAACAATAGGCCATCCAATTAGCATTCTGCACTTTTTGCGCAAGAACTAAGGCTTTTTTGGCATAATGCAATTGTAGAAGTTTGCTCTCACATAGCCCATTCAGGTAAGCCATAGATTCGGCAATCTTAAACTGAAGGTGGGTATCATCAGTATTTATAGCCAAACGTTCAGCCTCTTTCCCATACAGGATGGCTTGAGGATAGTTGTTATTCATTTCTGATTTGCGAGACTTGTAATAATAAGCATCGGCAAGTTTCTGTTTATTTCCCACATTATGATAATATGTGAAAGCCATTTCAAGCAAAGAGTCTGATGACAACGGCTGATTGGTAATATAGCTTAACTGTGTTGCCAAAAGACCATAATGAGCTTTTTCTTCTGGCGTCATGCCAACTCCCTTGAGGTCATTAAGGATGACACCAGCCGAATCGATTTGATCCCTGGCAATCAAGGAATCTATCAAATCCAACTTATCTGATACTCTCGTGCCACCACAAGCTGTCAGCATGAGCAAAGTGGCCAATAGGTATATAATATTTCTCATGTTCGTGCGGCAAAGGTAAGCATTATTTGTTAGAAATCTGCATAAATACAAAACTTTTATCATTTGAGCATTGGTTTGAAACGGTCAATTATTCATTTTATCAACAGAAAACCGTTTCGTATAGAACGTTTTTTGTCAGTAATCAAAGATAAAAAGCTATATTTCAATGTAATAACCATATTATTCTTGAAACGCTTAGTTTACTCATAATATACAGATTATGTCTATATTTGCAGCGTCATTTAAAACTTAAACAACATGAAAAAGTTAGTATTATTATTGTTAGCGGGGTTATTATTGGCCCCCTCAGAGATGTTTGCAGACAAGTATAACAGCAAAAAGATTATTTTACCGTCTCATCCTGGTAGAAGTCAGAACCAATATTGCATTGATTTCTATTTAGATGAGAACACAGGCGATCTAGCCATCACTCCGTCAAGTGACATCACGGGTCTGACCATCACTCTTACGGCCAATGGTGTGACGTACATCAACACAACGGTTTCTCTGAGTGCAGGACAGTCGTACACGGATTGTCTCGACTTCCTCAGTGTTGGCACGTATCTACTGACCCTCTCGACAGCCGACGGCGTGATTGACCAATACGAAATCACCGTCATTGCAGATTAAACCAAGCCAAAAAGATAAGCTGCATCAAAAAAGTGCTGCTTATCTTTGAGAATAATCTACTCAAGGCAGATACTTATTATTAACGATTAAACAAAAGAAAAACAGGAATTGTGAAAAAGAACATGTCCTTTCTATTCTTGATGGTTTTCTCCATTTGTGCCATGGCTCAAGATAAAACCATTATTAAGAGATATGATGATGGAAGTATTAAGTCTGTCCGTTTTTCTCCGACAGATAAGACCATCCCTGCGAATGCAACAGAGTTCTTTTCAAAGATGCTGAACAAAAGGGCAACGGATGACTTCGTTCTGAATAGGTCGAAAAAGGCATCCAATGACATGAGCTTTGAACGTTACCAACAGTACTATCAAGGGATTTTAGTTGATGATGGCCATTATAATTTCCGTTTTAAAAATGGTAGAATGAAAGTAGTAAAAGGCCATTATGTGAATGTCAAAGCGATTAATCCGAATCCGTCATTAACAGAAGATGAAGCAATCATTCGTTATGCGTCTTATTTTGGTATAAAGAATAGCGATATCGTTAAAAGCTATGTTAAACTTATGATTAAGGAGATTCCAAACACTGATAGAAAAAAAACAGAGGCATCACTCGTATATAGGGTTTTCCTTCATACAAAAAATTTGGGAGATAGTTATATTGGATATATTGATGCCCATTCGGGTGAATTACTATATAAAGAAAATTCATCTTTCAATTCATCTGCAACAGGCCAATTCTACACTTATTACAATAATAACAATAATATCCCCAAATCAGGTATTACTGAATACAGAAATAATATGTATTATTTGGAAGACTTTACGCGTGGAAGTGGGATAAGAACATTAACATATGATCAATTTTTATATCCCTTTAATTTTTATGATTATGACAATGTTTGGACTCAACAGGAAATGGATATATTAACTATGGCATTGGACGTTCATTGGACAATGGAACAAATATATGATTGGATGAATTATCTATATAATCACAATAGTTATGATGGAAACGATGCTCAAATAGAATCATATATTATATACAGTGGAGATAAAATGTGTAATGCATCTTATTATTATGAAGGAGACATTTTCTGTTTTGGAACAGCCCAAATAAGTTCCGACATTGGTCCACTTGCATCTGTAGATGTAATTGGACACGAATATGGCCATGCATTGCTTTACAATTCTGCAGGGTTAAGTTCTGACAACAGTGTTATAAGAAAAGGGATTCACGAAGGCCTAGCTGACATATGGGGAATAATACTAGAATGCCATATTACACCAAATGCTGATATATGGAAATCTGGTGAACAAGTCATGATTAACAAGAGTTGTTTACGTAATTTTCAATATCCTAACGATAGTAATGCAGAAACACAAATTGCAAGTACTTATGGGTATGGTCAATTCAATTCTAATGATCCTCACATAGTTGGCGGCTTATTACCTCATTGGTTCTATCTACTTTGTCAAGGTGGATCTGATGTAAATGAGAAACAAGATAGTTATGCATTACTTCCTGTAGGTGTAGATCTTGCCGAGGAATTATTTGCATATACAACATTGACCACGGCATATCTAGAAGATTGTACTACATTTCAAGAGGTACGTGCAGCTTTTTATGATGCAGCATTAGATATGGGTGACAACTTTTTAGCTGAACAAGTTCAAAATGCATTTTACGCTGTAGGGCTAGATGTTGAGCCGGCACATATTTATGGTCCTTTATCTATTAATGGTTCTGGATCTTATTATGTATATGGAAATCCTTATTACATTATAAATTGGAGTTTTACTAACACTGGATCTAGCCCCTCTCCTACAATTGTATCAAATAGTAGCAATTATTCCTGTACTGTATATGCCACTTCTACTTTTAGTGGTATACTCAACGCAACAATATATTGTGACGGTCAGACCGTAACATATTCAAAGAATATTAGTGGCTCGGGAAATCCTGATTCTAGTGCTAATGGTAATATCCTTCAGATCAGTTCTCAAGATAACAATAATTATCTTATATCACTTCCTGCTATTGAAGGAAAGCAGAAGATCGATAAAGAAATAAAAGTAATAAATGCTGGAAATTTTCAACAGATATATGCAATCAAAACTAACAATAGTAGTTGTGTAATTAACACTTCATCTTGGAATCCTGGTTTGTATATAGTTCAAGTGACTTTAGATAATAAGACCTACTCAACAAAGATAACTGTAAAATAATATGGAATTAAGCTTTTTGAAACGTAATTTGTTTTTTGCATCTTTCTTTATGGTTGCTTTCTTGCTGGCATCATGCGGGAATACTGACAACGGTATTATACTACCAGATGAAGGAAAGGCCCAGATAGACCCAACGGTACTCACCGGTACGTGGCGGTTAACGAAAATCGTTTCCACCTGGTCACATCGTGATGCAGAACCTGATGAGATGCTTATTGTCATTGATGAATCGACACATCAAATGATGGTCGATAACGTACATTCCGCTGAAATAAAGATAGCTGAAGAAAAGAATTGGCAATACTTCAATACCGGATATTTCATTCCAACGGGTGAATATATATACGACGAACTGAAGAAGAGTATATCAGGAGACCATAATAAAGAGATTGACACCACCATCTCCATAAAGGATTACAAATGGGAACTTCGTCAGGTCAACGGCATTCTGATTATTACCGATGGTATGGCTTTTGACACTCCGTATTACTACTTTGAGAAGATAAAGTAGATTGCAGAAACAGCGAGATGATTCCTATGTAAGTAAACGCATTAAAAAATTTCGCAATGGGTCCATAAGAAATATCGAAAAACATTTGGGAGTGTGAAGGAATAATAGTATCTTTGTACCCGAATGAGCGCCAGCTTTCTTAATATCTTCACGAACGGCAAATTCTGAAAAGAAAATAATCACAAGAAAGAACGGCTGCCTGCTCAGGGCGCAGGGTCAGGCACTTTTGCGCCCTGAAACATCTGTTGGTTTTAGAAAGATCGTTGCGGCAGGTCATCGATTTCCTAAAACGATCAATTACCTCTATGCTGTAAAATTATATGGAAGTAAGAATCTATAAACATTAAAAAAGAAATTATTTATGAAATATCGAATTGCATTACTTTTTGTTCTCTTTTTTTCTTGCCTTTTGGGTTATTCTCATAATTCCTTCGTGTCAAAAGATTTAAAAAGAATTGATGGAAAGATTTATGCTGAATATAAAGGAACTCTTTATGAAATAAATGATAAAGTTGTACTTGCAAAACAAAAAGAAGGTATTGCACCATCAAGGGCCATGATAAAAACTATTAAGACCTATTCTTTGGGTATCATTGAAATAGCTGTTCCAGATGATATAAAGATAGAAGATTATGTTTCCTATTTGGAAAAAACGGGGGAGTTTGAGTATATTGAATATAATTTCTATTATAAGCCTTGTTTAGCTGGGGTGGATTATTATATAGGGAGTCAATGGGGGTTAAACGCAATCAACGTTGATGAAGCATGGCTTATTACCACGGGCTCCCCTTCTGTAAAAGTGGCAGTTATTGATAGCGGTGTTGAATTAACTCATGAAGATTTGGATTATGGTAATGATCTCTATTCAAATTTAAGTGTCTACGAATGCATTGATTACGTATCATCCATAGATCATACTCCAAACGATTCGCACGGCACCATGGTTGCTGGAATTATTGGAGCTAAAACATATAATTCGGTTGGCATCGCAGGTATAGCAGGAGGGCACTATTCTCCTGGAGTAAAAATCATCTCTTTTCGTACTAATTTCACGGAATGCCAAATTCTTGATGCAATCTATGATGCAGTCAATAATGGTGTCAAAGTAATAAATATGAGTTTTAGTGGGCCAGAAACCTCTGCATTTAATGAAATGATTGATTATGCCTATAATAATAATGTTGTTATGGTATGTTCCTCAGGAAACCAAGGTAACTCTTCTATTGGATATCCTGCATCAAACAGCAAAACCATAGCAGTTGGCTCTGTCAGTCCAAGTTCTAATGATTACATTAAGTCTGATTTTTCAAATTATGGAGAGGGTCTTGATCTTGTTGCACCAGGTTATTCAATTAAAAGTACTGCAATTAGTTCTGATGGCTCTTATGCAACTGCGTCTGGTACTTCATTATCTGCCCCACATGTTGCAGGTACGGCTGCACTTATGCTTTCAGTTAATCCTAATTTAACACCCTCTTCTATTCGTTATTACTTGAATAGCACTGCAAAGAAAATCAATACTGGCACATATTCATATAATAACTATGGATGGAATCAATATGTGGGATATGGCTTATTAGATGCTGGGGCAGCAGTTTTTGAAGCAAGGAATTTCAATATTTCAGGATCGCCTTACATTTGCAACTCTTCAACAGGTTCTTTTTCAATTAACGGGCTTCCCTCTGACTTCTATGTTAATTGGTACTTATCTGATGGCTTTGGCCCTGTAGCTCCCACATTACAGTCTTCAGGAGATAACACATGCACTATCACAAACAACCTCAGTAAGTCATATATGGCAACATTACATGCTGACATATACAATGTCAATACTTTGTCACTTGTTAAATCATTGCAAATGGATGTTGTAGCATATGGAGATTTCTATGGGTTATATGATAATAATACTATTTTCTCGCCGAATATTCCTGTATGGGTGACAAAAGGAATTCCTGTAACTCTTAAATCGCCAAATCTGGTGAATAAGAATGTGTCTCATTCTTTTGTGACTCCATCTGGGTGGGCTTACTACTCTTCTGGAAGTCTCGTTGTTACATATCCCATTGACGAAACATCTAATAATCCAATTCTTGTTACGATACAAAATATTTCCAATTCTAATTGCGATAATAGTTATCAGTTTGTCATACTACCCAATACTATTCTCCATTCTCTAAATGTAGAATCTAATGACAGTCAAATAGAAGTTTTTCTTACTTCAGCCCAAAAATACAAAAATGAAAATAATAATTGCCTTGATTTTTCTGTTTTAGAGGAAGTGGACGAAAATTGGGCTCTTGAGGTCTACAACACAACATCAGGGAAGAAAGTTCTCTGTGAAGAAATCAAAGGCTCTTCATATACGATTAACACCACTGGATGGGAAAAAGGTATCTATATCATTAAGGCCGTAATCGGTAAAGAAGAACTAAGTGAAAAAATTGTCATTAAATAGATGGAAGTGTTAAGCGTTGCCAAAATAATTGTACAAAAATACGATGTTTCTGCTATTTCTGTATTAGTAACATATAAAATATTAGAGTTATGAAAAAGATTATTAGTTTTGTATTCTGCATTTTGTTAACGGGGCTGACAGGGACAGTATCGGTAAGTTGCAGCAGCGACAATGATGATACTACAAATGGGAAAGGGAGTCCTGAACAAACAGAAGAAGGCGCAATTTTCCCTGCGGTTATTAATGCTGACAATTACATCAGCCAGTTCTTTGCTGCAGAACTTCCCTCGTCAGATACTTCAAAATCAAAAAGCTTCTTTCTTGATTCTAAAGGTAGTGCAAGTACGGAGAATATCGTTTGCATCATCAATAGCCAAGACGACTTGAAAGCCCAGTATTCTGGTAATATGAGCTTGCCGAATATTGACTTTGCCAACTATACGCTGATTATAGGCCAACAGAGGATGGGCAGCCTGGGATGGGATGTGACTAAGCAGCTATTGCTTGTCAATGGAGATAAGGCGACCTTGAACCTGCATGTCACAAATAGGAATGAATATCAACCAGACATGTTTATGACTCTCTATTATTGGGGCCTTTATCCAAAGCAGAAAGACAACATTCTTCTGACTGTAAACGTCGTAAAGGACTGAAGATGGAAACGTCTCGCCTTAAAGGATCAGAGTCCCGATGATTAAAAAGAAATTCGCAATGAGTCCATAAGAAATATCGCAAAACATTTGGGAGTGTGAAGGAATAATAGTAACTTTGCATCCAGATGGACATATAAAGACTTAGACAGTCGCAGCTTTTTACCATTCTCACGAAATGCTACCGTGAACTATTCAAAAGCGAAATGGCTGCCAGTCCACACCCTCTACGGGGGCGTGGGCTTTGGCGGTACAACATTTTGAATAGGGTGGTAGCAATAGTCCCGTGAGAATGTGTGTATTTTACCAAACGACCCACGTTTCCCGTTTTTATCAGCATCCGTTTGTAATATTGATAAAAAAGGAATTAACGAAATGAACATCAACAGCGGCGAGGATTTCCTCGCATTACTAAACCGCCTGCTTGAAGGGCTGCATCAGGCAGGCATGACAAACTTCGGCAGCCATCTCAGCATCGTCTACGTCGCCTCCGGCGCGCAGCATGTAGACACAGTCCAGAACCAGTATGTGGGACCTCACCCCAGCCCTCTCCAAAGGAGAGGGAGCATGGCGGCAGAGAAGGATGCAAACCCGCCCTTCGATGCCGACACGCCCTTGTCGGCATTGTTCCGTGAGAGCCATCATGAGGAACTCAGGCAGATCATCGAATCGTGGCGACCGTACCTCTCTGGTGACGATCCAAACATGGATGCGCTGGCACTCAACAGCTTTCAATTCGACTTTGGCCAGACTCGGCCTGTCTGTATCTACATGGATCTTGCCCGCCTGATTAACCATGATGCACTGGCAACTCCCATTTCTGTACTGGCGGCTTATCTGTTCCAGCACTCCAACCTCAGCCGTAGTGAGAATGCCCTCTACGTACAGCTGAAACGCTACAAGAAACTATGTGAATAGGTAACGACCGTTACCTTTATTTTCTATTACCGAGTCGGTACCCAGTAATAGCGGAATTCCTTGCAGGAGTTCCGCTATTATCGTAACTTTGCGCTCACAAAGTGGTGTCTGACTTTGTAAGTAAAATGTCAAACAATTTTAAGTATTACGACAATGGACAAACATGTAATTCGCAGTATTGAACTTAAGGACAATGTAAGGAGCATACTCCGCCGCTGTTATGTGAAAGGTGAACCTGTTTCGGTTGTGGAGACCTTCATCACGAAGGGCCCTGCCTATCGCAGACTCTATGAGGAGTCGGAACATGATGCCTCGCTCTTTGTGATGATCCTTGCAAGGATGACTGAGCAGCTGTCGTACGACGAGTTCAATGACTTTTGGTGGAATTTGAGCGACAAGGTGTATGCCGAGGAAGCCGGTTATGGTGACGAACAACAGGAAACAGGCTTATGAATGATGGAGCCTGCCTGCTGATAAAGAAGGAGATCTGTTATGCAGGCATCACCCCCGAGCAGGAGAATCTATTGGAACGCCTGGAGAGCAGGCGCATCACGGCAGACAAGGAACTGCCGCAGATGGACTTCCTCTTCCGGCTCTTCCATAAACCCTGCTTTCCACGTGGTGAACTGGTGGCACTGTCAGGTAAGGCCAAGTCGGGCAAGACATTCGTCAGTAGTATACTCATGGCGCTCTGTTTCCGAAGCCAGTTGCTCTCCCTCGAGCGGATCGAGCCAAGAAGGCTGCACGTACTGTGGTACGACACGGAGCAAAGTGAGGAATCAACGCAGGACATTCTCAAGAATAGAATTGTACCGATGGTGGGCTGTTCCGTGCCGGAGGAGCTGATTGACATATTCAACGTACGTGGTGAACTGTACGGTGACCGACTGCCGATGCTGGAGATGGCTGTCAGACAGTATCGACCAGACTTTGTGGTGGTTGATGGTGTCCGGGATCTGGTGGCTGACATCAACGATGGCGTGACGGCTCAGGATACCATTGAGCGGCTTATGCGGCTGGCTTCAGATGTACGTTGCTGTATGGTATGTGTGCTCCACCAGAACAAGTCTGTGGAGGATCGTAACCTGCGCGGTTGGATTGGAACGGAACTGAAAAACAAAGCCTTCGAGGTCTATGAATGCTGCAAGTCGTCTGAACGCATCTTCTCCTGGAGTCAGACTGATACCCGCAAGTATGACATCGATCAGGCACTCCAGTTTGCTGTCAACGAAGAGGGCATTCCCTATCTCTGTACTCATGAACAACTTCTCGAAGCACAGTATAATGCCCAACTCAAGGCTGCGGCTGCCATTCAGAGACAAGGGCGTGGAGCCTGTAAGCTGCCTGATTTCAACCCTAAATACGTAGAGGGCAAGCAGAACCATAAGACCGTATTCAATCTGAAGCTGCTTTTTGGTGATTGCATGGTAGCAGGTCGCCAGTATCGTGAGGAAGAACTGAAGCAGTCTGTAGGTATGGCTGCTAATATCCTAAAGGGCAAAGTCTACGATGAACAGGTGGCGAAGGCTCTGGCGGCAGGCATTATCATGAAGAGCCATGACCCTTTCGGTAAAGTGTGCTATCTACGGCCTGTCGTCCAAACGGAATTGGACTTCAATGTCCCCTCTCTGTGAAAACCGCCGAAGTGAAGCCTTTCAGACCCCATACGTACTTCTCTCTACGAGAGAGAAGGTAGTATGTGGGGTGCAGAAAGGGGGCTTCACTGAGGCGAAAACGATCAAGAACCAGTATTAATAGCAAAGAATCAGTATGAAGAATCAAATGGAACAATCGATGGCGGAGCAAGTATTAAGCACTGATACAGAGTTCTGCCGCTCGTTAGTCAAGATGCGTTATCTGTCTCAAGATCAGATGCTGCGGGCAGCCCAGCAATATAAATTAGGGAAGTCGAAAGACGGCGGTGTCATCTTTTGGGAAATCGACGAGCAGCAGAAGGTCCGCGACGGCAAGATCATGTTCTATCAGGATGACTGTCACCGCGATCACAGTCGCACACCCGATTGGGTCAGCTATCGACTCAAGTCACATTATGGCTACGAAGGTGACGTCCCCATCGAACGCTGCCTTTTCGGCCTGCATTTACTCGAGGAAGGAGGAAAGAGGAAAGAGGAAAGAGATTACTCTGCGTCAGACATTCCTCATTCCACTTTCCACATTCCACATTCCACAAAGAGCGTAGCGATAGTCGAGGCGGAGAAGACGGCTGTCATCTGCTCAGAACTCTTCCCCCAGGCCGTTTGGCTTGCCTCAGGCGGCCTTACCATGCTCAATGCCGCCAAATTATACCCGTTACGGAATTACAAAACTGTACTTTTTCCTGATACCGATCCTGAAGGTAAGGCCTATGCAGCATGGAAGTCTGTTGCCGACATTGCCCAGGAGCATTTCAAATATCCCATCCGCGTCTCTTCAATCCTTGAATCCCATGCCTCCTCTGAACAGAAAGCCAGGAAGATCGACCTCGTCGACTACCTCTTTGACAGAGGAACATGTTTGAAGACAGAAGAACATGTTTAAAGACATAATAACATATTAACAATATTTTTTTTAGACAGAAGAACAGAAGAACATAAGAACATATTATTCCACTCTGATTGTTCTTTTCCAGCGCAGCCATTATGTTCTTATGTCCTTATGTCTAAAAATGTTATTCTGTTAATATGTCTTTTATTTGTTCTTATGTTCTTATGTCTAAAATTAATATGTTTATTTGTTCTTATGTCTAAAAAAGTTATTCTGTTATTATGTCTTTAAAATGTTATTTTGTCTATGGTGAACTTTTATGACCGTCATCGTTTCGTCAGCAAACGTCAGCTGGCCAAACTCGCGGGAGTGTCAGAACGAACCTTCTCCCGCTACCTCGCCTCCCGTCGTCACATCCTCGAAGAGATGGGCATCAATCCCAATGCCAGGCTGCTACCCCCACAAGCCGTGAAATACGTCTGCGAGGACTACTGCATCGACCTGCCTGAAGAGCTGCAGGACCAGAAGGCCATCGCCTCGTCACCCCTGTACAAGAACCTGATCCGCGAACTGCAGATGTCGACCTACTTCAACGGCCAATGGATGCGAGTGACCGACATCCCCCACGATTTTTGACATTCTTCCATGCCAACCCGCCATAACCCGCCAATGACTCTGGGAAATGTCGTACCTTTGTACTCGCAAACAAGATGCAGCGTACTTTGTCAAAGTGACCAGGCGGACGGGCCCAAGAAAGGGTAGCCCTTACTCCGGGAAACCAGGCACCTTTCTCCAAGAAAGGATAGACCTTTCTCCCAGTTTGCAGCCACCTTTCTCCCGCTTAACTCACCCCGACAATGTGTGAACCGTAGATGTAATCATCTGTAAACCGTAAACTGTAAACTGTAAACAAAAAAACCGTAAACTGTAAACAAAAAAAGAACTATGGCAAGATCAAACATTCCAATGGTGATCAACCTCCGTCAGAACTCCAACGACGAGAGCACCGCCTACGGCAAGTATTTCGCCGAGGTAGAGCGTAAAGAACCTATTAACCTGAAGGGCTTCTGCCGCCACATGACCGAGCATGGCAAGATCGCCAGCTACCAGATGTGCGAGCTGGTGGTGAAGCAGGTGGTGGAGTGTCTCAAGGAACTCCTCTCACAGGGCCAGCCCGTGAAGATCGACGGCCTCGGCACGTTCACCCCTGCCGTCGACGGCCAGAAGCTGGGCAAGGCGAACATCACCGACGCCATCGCCGCCGGTCCCGTGGCGATGATCAACGGCATCAAGATCAACTTCCAGCCCGAGAACACCAAGGGTGAGAAGCTCACCTCGAAGGCCTTCAAGGACGACTGTATCTTTGAGTGGGGATACGTCGTGAAGTCGATCAGGAAGATCATCTCCGGCAAGGAGAAGCGGTATCAGGAGAAGGTGCCCATCGCTACCTATGGCATCGCCATTGCCGAGGCCGATGCCACGCCCGGTGGAAACGGGTAATCTTTAGCAGGGCAAAAGCCCTGCTTACTCTGTCCTTTCTCTGGCGCAGAGAAAGAACGAAAGAGACATCCACCTATCCCAAGCCCTTCCCTATATGGAAGGGATGTAACTGACTCCGGGCGATGAACGCCCTACATCAGAGTTCTTGCGTCCCGTTGGTAGCAAGCGTCACCCTTCGGGATGCCGAGCGTTGGTATGGCTCTCAAGCTTTCGCCCCTACGGGGTTCGCCATGATTGTCTACACCTCGCCCCTATCAGGGCTATGCCCTGGGACTCTGTCCTTTCTCTGGCGCAGAGAAAGAACGAAAGAGACATCCACCTATCCCAAGCCCTTCCCTATATGGAAGGGATGTAACTGACTCCGGGCGATGAACGCCCTACATCAGAGTTTTTGTATGGCTCTCAAGCTTTCGCCCCTACGGGGTTCGCCATGATCTTCTACATCCCTGCTTGCGCCGCCCCTTGGAAAGGGGCTCAACCTGACACGGAAAAAGCGCTATATCCATGCGCCAGCCGATAAAAAAGATATCGCGTGTCCCGCGATACCAAAACGGAGAAAAATTGTCGGGTACCGCAATTTTTCGTGTTAAGCCTCCCATATAGGGGAGGTTTGGAGGGGTGGATGCTTCTTTGCTTCTTTCTTCGCGCCGAAGAAAGAAAGAAAAAAAGACATTACCCCGCAGGGCTTAGCCCTGCAAAATACTACCCCGCAAGGCTTTAGCCCTGCAAAACAAAACAAAAATTTTTAAATTACTTCAATTATGAAATGGTCAACAATTAAAAAATTACTCCAAATTATTGCAACCGTCATAACGACGATCCTCGGAACCAACATGATCCAAAGCTGCATGTAGCCTTCCGTGAAGTTGTCACCCGTATGATGTAATCATCTATAAACAATAAACATTAAACTATAAACAAAAAATGAGACGTATAGATCTAATTGTCATTCACTGCACGGCGAGCCGCCCCGACCAGCACATCACGATGGAGCAGCTCGACAAGATGCACAAGGCCCGCGGCTGGAAGTGCTGCGGCTACCACTACTACATCACCCGCGACGGCCAGCTCCACTTCGGCCGCCCCGAAGAGATGGTCGGCGCACACGCCCGCCACTACAACGCCCACTCCATCGGCGTCTGCTACGAGGGGGGCCTCGACGAGAAGGGCCGTCCTGCCGACACCCGGACTCCCGCCCAAAAGCTGGCCCTCCACACGCTACTCTGTTCGTTGAAGCAGGACTATCCCGATGCTGAGATCGTCGGCCACTGCGAGCTCGAGGGCGTCCATAAGGCCTGCCCATGTTTCCCCGTGAGCACCATCCGAGCCCAGATCAAACAGCTCGGGTACTAATCTTCCCCCACCATCCTACTGCAAGAGGCTGTGTCAACTTGATTCGACACAGCCTCTCTTCATTATTTCGAGCTCACCTCTTCGCCGTCATACACCTTAATATATATACGCACACGCGAGAGCGAATATTGTTAGCGTTTCAAAAACTTGAAAGGCTGATAATTCTCAAACATCTGTGAATCAAATGTTTATAAAATCCATGGCCAGCACACGCAGCCCAAACCCTGCTATTATTGAAACGCAGAAAATGCTAATACCAGACAATATTTATATTATTTTTGTACCGAATTTCAAAAACAAATAAATATAGCTATGTACATAAATAAATTTAATCAAAAACTTCGGATAGTATGTTTACTTTCAGTTGCTTTCCTTTTGTCTTTGCCTATGGCTGGGCAGGATGTTGATTCGACGGATAACGATGAAGAGAATACTTCTGAGAATAAGGAAGACACATTGTCCAGATCAAATTTGCCAAACCCGACTACCCTCACAAACCTTTTCAAGGAAGTGACAGTAAAGACACCTGAAATGGGCGAGTTGGTGAAAAGCATAGTTTATCCTATTAACTACAGCACCGGTCAGCCTGAGATAGTGATACCCTTGTATGAGGTAAGATGTGGCAGTTTGAGTTTGCCTATATCGCTTTCTTTCCGCTCATCGGGTATCATGGTCAATGATGACTCTGGCTGGGTTGGCCAAAATTGGAAGCTTATTGCAGAACCGATGATAACGCGAGCCGTTAAGGGGAAAGAAGATCTTGCTAGCGATTCCTATCATTGTGACTTTACTCCAAACAGCAATCACATGGCATCATATGCCTATAATTATAGTATTAACGGCAATCCGAGACTTCCTGACGAATACTATTACCATTTGTCAGGAAAAGACGGTATGTTTATGTATTGTATGAATCCTATTGTTGATTTGTCTGAATCCTTCCTTAGTATGCCTTATGATAATGTTAAGATTACAAACACAAGTGGTGTCTTCCGTATTTCCGATGATGAAGGGGTGTTGTATACCTTTAATGGGGCGCAGGACGAGGCAGTAGGTACCAATGTCTCTCACACCTGCGGGTGGAAAGCTTCGTCTATGATATCGGCCAACCTGTGTGACACTATAAACTTTACATATTATACAGGCAGTCAACGTTATCAAACATTTCTTCTTACTTATGAAGACAATATTCAGGTGATTGATCAGTTTGATAGATTGACAGACCCTAATCAGACTGACAGATATAACGGAACTTGGCTTTCGGATTTTGATATGCGTCCCCCGTCATCTATAGCACAATAAATGGTACAACCAACAGTTTCCAATTATTGGATAACGGCACCTTTAAAAATGACGGTGGTGCATATACGCCTGTATCCGGCGAGATATACAACACAACTTACAGCAGCCAAATAAAGAAGATTTCTTTTAGAGGTGGTAGTGTCGAATTCTCACTGGGTGAAGGCTCTCGTTTATCAGAGATTACGGTGAAAGATATTCAGAATCATGTTGTGCGCACAATTATATTGAATTATACTACGACAAGCCATTCAAGAGCCTTCCTTACAGAACTCATAATTCAAGGCGCTTCATCCGATAAAAGGGAAATATACCAGTTTTCCTATCAGGACATATGCAATGTTCCCGAAACAGGCAACCGTAGCATAGATTATTGGGGCTATTATAATGGCAGATACAGATCTGATTCAGAGTCGATGGTGCCACAACAGGTTGTCAGTACAGCAAGAACCATAGGGGGGTCAAGCATCTACATGACCATAGGGTCAGCCGTGTCACGTGAGTCTGATGAGACTGCCATGAAATACGGCTCATTGGCAAGTATCACTTATCCTACAGGTGGAAAAGACGTGTTCCTTTTCGAGGCAAACAAGGTCAGAAGGGACGATAACTCGATCGTTCCTGTCGGTGGATTGCGTATACAGAAGATTGTCTCTGTAGAGAATGGTGATACGGTAAATGTACGTACATTCAAATACGGTGTTGACGAGTCTGGCGCAGGGATCTCACGTGTGGAGGAGAGCGACTGGACTGATTATTTCCTTAATGCTGTGACTAAATATTATGATGAGGTAGGGGGTAAGTCTGCACTTGTTAGGACATATAGTTCATCTCCAGTTTTTCCTATCACTCATGACGGCGGTTCCTCGGTGATGTATGACTATGTTACGGAGTACCGTGGCTTAAGTAATCAGAACTCCGGGAAAACAGTATACAAATATAAGATTAACTCAACAAAGTATTCTGCGACCGACAATTTCTACTATTCAATTCGCAATAGTTGGCTTTATGGCCAGTTGTTGGAAAAGATTGTGTATAATTGTGTTGGAGACACTCTGGAAAGAACTGTCAATAGTTACAACGAATCGCAGACAATAGGCAAGATATGTAGTGAATACTCGTATTATGGGGCTATAACTAACGGTGATTACTATGATTATAATCATCTTATGGACGGAACAGCTGATTTTGAACCTTTGGATGATAATGTGACCTACTATGATCTTGTGTCTTCAACCACAGAGAGGTATGATGCAGCAGGAAGTGTATCCCGGCTTGTAACAACTTATAGCCGTAATCTTCCCAAGCATAGTTTTGTCACAAGTGAGACAACGACGGGGACAGACCAGAAGACATACACTACCTGTTATACATATCCCGAGCAACAAAGTGGTAGCCCGTATGCTGATATGGTCACGAGAAATGTAGTTTCACCCGTCTACTCGACTACCTATGAGCGTGGAAGCGACACGGTAATAAAAGAAACGCCCTATAATTCAAAATATCAGATTAGCGGTGTCAATGCCAATTTCAATAGTGAAGGGATGACTAACCGCATCAGTTATTTGTACGACAGTCACGCAAACAGAGTTCAAGCGATCAAAGACAATAAGGAAAAAGTGACTTTTCTCTATGGCTATAATAACCAGTATGTTATAGCCGTGATTGAGAATGCAGAATATAGTGCTGTCAATACTGCTCTCGGTAATGCCGCAACAACCATCGCTGCTGCCGCTCAGCCCTCGACGGCTAACTGGACTAGTATCAACGGGCTACGATCCTCACATCCAGAATGGCATATTACCACCTACAAATGGCAGCCTCTTGTGGGGGTGATATCCATGACAGATCCCGCTGGCATAGAAACCCGATATACTTATGATGGTTTGGGACGACTGACACGGAAGTCACAGATTATCGACAATTCAGAGACAATCATCGAGGAATATGAGTATCACTATAAAACAGAATAATCATGAGAACGAGAAGAGTACTTTCCCTTGCAATGATCATGTGTCTTATGCATATTACTACGTATGCGCAGCCTTCAACGACACATAATTACATCAAAATAAAGACCTATACCAATGACAATGGGGCGAATCGAACCAAGATTGTCTATTATGATGAATTAGGTCGTGAGGAGCAGAACATCATGATTGGTACCCCACTATCGAACCAATCAGTTGTATCCATGACTGAATATGACGAGTATGGGCGGAAAAGTAAAGAATGGTTGCAAGGAAGAATTGGTGCGTATGACAGCAGTTTCGTTAGCACGAATTTGCTTCAGGATTCTATCAAGTCTGCCAATAGCAACGATTTGAATCCCTACAGCCTGACCCAATATGAGGCATCTCCCTTAAATAGACCTGTTGCACAATTCGGTCCAGGAAAACAGTGGTATGACAATAATAAGTCTGTTAGGACTGATTACTTGCTTAACATCAGTGGTGACAGTCAGTTGGATTGTAAGAGATACTCTGTGACATACTCAATAACAAACACATCCATATCTGCCACTATCGTAAACCACGGCAGTTGGAATACGGGCAGTATGACTGTGAAAAAGACCACAGATGAAGACGGCAACATCAGCTATGAATTCAGGGATCGTAACGACGAGGTGACGCTGATACGTCAAATGTCTGGAACGATTTGCTACGATACTTATTATATACGAGATGACTGGGGCCATCTATTAGCCGTCCTTCCACCTATTGCCGCTGACCAGACTAAACAAAATAATACATGGTATGATACAAGTACGACAATAGCCAATTACGCCTATCTGTACTGCTATGATAAGCGCTTTCGTCAGATAGGCAAGAAACTGCCTGGCTGTGACTGGATGTTTACTATATATGACAGGTCAGACTATCCTATTCTGACCCAAGATGGCAGACTGCGTGGACTTACTCCAAAAGAATGGACGGTCACTATACCTGATGTATGGAGCCGCCCCTGCATCATGGCCACAACAACAGGGAGTCACAGCCTGAACACAACCATCGGTACTGCAAGTGTTGTTGCCACACGCAGTGGTGCCACTTATACTGTTAGTGGCTTCAGTTTTACATCCCAGGATACCCTTACTGTCAATTATTATGATGACTATACTTTTATCGGGAATGCCAATATTCCCAGCAGTTTGAACTATGCGGCACAGAGCCTCTATGGTACAAACCTAACAAACTATCCTGCAGGACAGCTGACAGGTGTCAAAAGCCTTTTGTTGAATGAAGAATCAACTCCTGCTTATGTCTGTAAAGCCGTTTACTACGACTATCATTACAAGCCTATCCAGACACGCAGCACCAACCATTTGGGCGGTACAGAGCTTGAATTCTGTTACTACAACCTTCCTGGTGACTTGATCAGGTCGCTACATGTTCATAGTGCTCCGGGAAAAACAACCCGTCAACTTAAAAACACCTATACGTATGATTTGTGGGGGCGCCTGCTGACAAGAAACCATCAGATTGGTAATAGCACGGCTGTCACTGTTGTTGACAATAACTATGATGCCATCGGACGGCTGAAATCCAACAAACGAAATAACAATGTAAACTTGAAGACCACATATAATTATAATGTACGTTCATGGTTGACAAGCCTTGTTAATCCAAAATTCACGGAGTCGCTTTACTATAATGTTATACAATATGGTGGGACTTCTGCTGCCAGATGGGGTGGCGACATAAGTGGGCAGACATGGCGCTTCCCTAATGGTGCCTATCAGTCGTACGATTTTTCATACGATAAGCTCAACCGTCTGACAAGTGCGGCATACACCGATTCTGATGACAATGACGATGCTTTTTCAACAGAATACAGTTACGACAAACATGGTAATCTGACAGCTATTACCCGCTATGCAGAAAGTGACGATATTGGCCCGCAGCCCCTTGACGAGTTGTCTATGAGTTATACAGGTAATCAACTGAACTACGTCTCCAATACGGCAAACACGTATGAGTTCTCAAACTACTATCCATACACAATTGCACAGGGCATAAATGCCTTCTCATACGATCAAAATGGCAATGCGACAAAAGATTTAAATAAAAGTATTTCCTCAATTCAATATAATTTGCTAAATTTGCCCCGTCGAATCACCTATACCGACGGAAGCATGGCTACTTATACGTATACTTCATTGGGGGAGAAGGTGCAGGTTGTCTATTCGACTTCTCAGGCAACAGCCTCGCAGCCTTCAACAAATGTGGTTGAGGCCAATGAGGACATGAAAGGAGGTAGAGACGGCAACCAGCGGACTGCGATGGTTCCTACAACAATGAACTATTGTGGCAATGTAATCTATAACGGCAATTCTCTTTCTATGATCCTACTTGATGGGGAAGGATACATTAAGATTCCCAAAACCCCCATTTATTACTTCTTTATCAAGGATCATCTGGGAAATACGCGGGCAACCTTACAGTCAAATGGTACGGTCAAACAGACCAACCAGTACTATCCCTTTGGCAAGCGTTGGAATGACATGGGAGAGACATTCAAACAGCCCTATCTATACAACGGTAAAGAACTAGACGAGATGCATGACTTGAGTTGGTATGACTATGGCGCCCGTATGTATGAGCCTGCCATCGGTCGTTTCATGACGATGGATCCCATGTTGGAAAAGTACTATAATATTAGTCCGTATGCGTACTGCAGGAATAATCCAATTAATTATGTAGATAAGGATGGAAGATTTCCTTTGGTCTCTAATCTTGTTGGAGGGGCAATTGGAGCTATTACAGAATATGGGGGGCAAGTATTAACAAATATTGCTTCTAAAGGTTTGAATAATGATGCCTTCACAAATGTTGACTACGGAGACATTGCAATAGCTGCTACAGAAGGCTTTGTAACAAGTGGAGGTTCGGTAATAAAATCTGCTTTGACAAAAGGTGCGACCCATATTGCCTCAACTATTATAAAGAATAGCATTAATACAACATCAGATGGAATAAAAATAGAAGATGCTAGAACTGCTTTAGATAATATTACCATAGACTTAGCAAGTGGAGGAGCAAAATTCAAATTAAATAGAATAAATGTATTCCGCACAAAAACCGCAAGTAAAGCTATCCGTGAGGTACGAAGAAAATTAGCATCAAGAGGGGAAAGGCTTTCATCTGAAAAAGCACGAGCAATAGCGGGTAAAACAAGAGCTAATAATCTTATAAAGCGAGAAGTAAATAGTATTATCACGGAGGAAACTAATACTGCATTTTCAAAAGTTGGATCGTCAATAGTAAAAGGAAGGAGGAATAAAAATGAGTAAACAGTGGAGTAAACTTGTCTTGTTAGGTAATATTATTGCATTAGTATATTTTTGTACAGAAAATGATATCGAGCATTACCATTTAAGGAAAGAAGGTATAATCACTCGTGCCTATATATATAAAATAGGAAGTTCTGGTAAAGGACCTATACCAAGATATAGATTCTACATAAAAGGTGTAGAATATAAAGGGTTTACAATAAGTGATACAAAAGTAAAAGTTGGTGACACTATAACTATTCGATATCTGGAAAAGGATCCTAATGTTAACGAGAGTGAAACCTATTTTAAGTAAAATAGTTTTTGAACTTCAAAAAATATGATTTATGAAACGAGTTGTCTTTTTCTCTGTGATGATAATGATGTCAGTAGCAGGCTTCGCACAGCGGATACTCCAGACATCGACAAATGCTTATCTGAATGCAGATAAGATGGGTAAGCAACAAATATGCTTTCCAGAAAGGATTAGTGTGGAGAAATGTCTCGATATGAGTGATGCAGAGGTGCTGAACAAAAAATACATGGTGCGCTACCACGTGAAGAACGATTTTTTCCCTAATAGGCTGACCTGTATTGAGAATGGCACTCAGTATCACTACAATCTTCGCAATGACAGCATCCTGATCGGCGGTTATCAGAACAGGATGACACAGGTGGAATACGACCAACCAGAGGTATACCTCAGACTGCCTATGGCTTTAGGTGACTCGGTTACTGGTTATTTCCATGGCCGCGGTATCTACGGAGGGAAACTGGCTCTGAGAAATTACGGCTGGTATAAGACCAAGGCGGAGGCGCTGGAAAGAATCGTGGTGACTGAAGGCGACACGCTCGATAACGTGTTAAGGCTTCATACAGAGCGAAAGATCTCAAGCCAGTATTATCCCATAGAACTGGCAGACAGTCTACTGCCGTTCAAGGAGGACAGCGTGAAAGAATACCTAAGGAAGGACACAGCCGTCATAAAGACGACCATCGACCGCTGGTATGCACCTGGTTACAGATACCCTATCCTGGAAACCCGCAAAACGGAAGAATCGCGGAATGTGCCTCTGCTGACACAGACACTCTATTTCCCGCCTTCTGAGCAACAAGAGCAATTGCAAGGGGATGTCGCAAATGAGACCGTCAGAATGAGACTGGCAGAAGAGCAGATGGCAAAGACCCGGGGGCAGTCGGACTTTGAAGGCAGTCTTGACGGCAAGCGCCTGATCGGCAACGACTTTGCCTACGACATTTTGCAGGATGACGGCAGCAACATGATCACCATCAATTACAATGCCAGACAGGACGTTAAGGTGGTTGCACTGGTGGCCAGCACTCAGGGATATGTCTACAAACGTGCAGAACAGCAGTGTGAGGCCGGCACCGGCCAGTTCTCCCTCAACTGTACCGGTCTCCGCAAAGGTCAATACATCATCTACATCAATGTGGACGGCAATCAATACGCCGAAAAGGTGAATGTGAAATAGCATTCACCTTACGCTTTTTAGACTAAAGGTGGCAGGGACATCTTGTTCTTGCCACATAATTATTATGGAGATATTCAACCATGTATACAAAGACAGGCCATGATTAAGTATTTTAGCGTTTCAATTCTATGGGTTGACAATTTATTAGTAAACATTTCGTAATCAATGCGGTAGGGATTCCATCTTAGTATAAACCATATTTTTCCCGTATATTTGAAACGCTTCAAAATATGCATACCTGAATATTTTGTGCTATATTTGCATGACAATTTAACATCCTATTACATTTCTTTATTAAATCAAAAGCATTGTTAATATGGCAAAGGCATTTTTATCTCATAGCAGTAGTGACAAACCATTGGTAAGAAAGATTGCCAATTTGTTAGGCAACCAAAGATGCGTTTTAGACGAAAACTCATTTGAACCTGGAGCCAAGACATTAGACGAGATCTTCAGGGAATTAGATGAGTCGGATGTGTTTGTTTTATTCATTTCAGACAAGGCACTTAATTCCGAATGGGTACAAACGGAGATGAATCTGGCTTATAAAGCGCTCAGCGAAGACAAGTTAGACAGAATCCTCCCAATTATCATAGATGAGAAAGTGGACTATACGGACCCTCGTATTCCCAAATGGTTATCAAAAGAATATAATCTACGATACATAAAAGAAGCTGTCATCATTTATCATAAGATCAGGGATGCTTTGTATGACGTGAGATTTAAAAGAAGTGAGCATAATCAGGCCTTGGAACGTATCTTTGTCGGGCGCAATGAAGAAATGGCGAGGTTTGAGAGGGACGTGAATAACTTAGAAGGATGGACACCGACATTCATCATAGCATATAATTTTTACCAGGGGATAGGCAGGAGTACATTTCTGAAAAATGCCTTATTGAAAGCACAATTTATCTCGAAGCTGTCCTCCCATAAGCCAATAACACTTGACAGGCGTGAGAGTATCGAAAGTTTCATATACAAATTAAATGCAATCAGTGAAGACGAGGAAATATTTAAGAGCGATCTGTCGAAGAAGACAATGGATGAAAAAGTCGCAATGGCTGTTGCACAAGTAAAATCATTCATGCAAAACAAAGAGATAATTTTCATCGAAGACAACGGTGGCATCATTTTGCCAAATAAGGAAATGGCACCTTGGTTCAAACAGGTGGCACATAATAAGGCATTTGAGAATAATCTTGTGTTTTGCATTATATCTAAATTCCGTCCTGATGAGCGGAAGTTAGAGCGCGAGAAGCGGTCGTTAGTTTACATGATACCGGAATTGAAGAAGGAAGAGTACATAAGCCTCTTCATAAAACTGCTGAAAATTTATGGACACGACGATATCTCAACGGATGACAAAAAGTTCTTTCTGGAACACCTCAAAGGCATTCCTGCCCAAATCATTTATGCTGTCAAAATGATAGACATAAATCTATTTGAAGCAAAAAAAGGCATCAAGGAAATTGATGAATTTGCAGACAAATACAGTAAAATCCTTTTAGAAAAGTTACGCGAGATGCCAAAGGCGTATCAGATAGCCTTGATGTTGTCCCAAAACGAGGTGTTTAGTATGAGTTTGATAAAAAAAGTCTTTGGTGAGAATGATGATACCATGGATGCCATGCAGATCCTTATTGACCTGTCTGTGGTGAGCTTCCTTTTTGGAGGCTATGAATATCTTAGCCTTAACTCTGCCTTGGCAGACTATATTCGACGTTCGCGTATCCAAATAGATAGTAATTACAACAGGAAGCTAAATGAAGAGATAAAAAGACTATTAAAAAAGGACTTAGGAAAGGTCCTTATAAATGACTATTCTGCATTTATGCTTACACTTCAAAACATGCTGAAAGAAGGGAAGAACATACCATCTAAGTATTTCATGCCCTCATTACTGCTTAAGAATGTTATTGTCTTATACGATCAAGGGAAATGCCAACAGGTCATAGATATCTGCGAGAGGCTTCTGAATGACACAAACTATGACGAACAGATTATGTGGGAAACGAGATATTGGCAAACGGCAGCAATGGCAAAATGCAAAGACAGGAGGGTATTGGACAACCTGAAATACTTTAAGTATGACAGTGTTGCGCAAAATTTCCTGAAAGGATTCTACTATCGGCATGTGGGTGAGAAAGAAAAGGCTCTTGATTGTTTCTATAGGGTTTTGGAAAAGGACAAGACCAACGCAAAATCCAAGCGTGAGATAGTGAATATCCTGCTTTCCCAGGGGAAGTATTCTGAGGCACTTGATATGGCCAAGGATAACTATAGTATGAACAAGACAAATATTTATCACATACATTCTTATTTCATTTGCCTCATACGTAGAAAGGAATACTTAATCCCCCAAGACATCAAAGTTCTTGACAGTCTGTTGGAAAGCATGAAAGACAATGTTGCCACAAAAGCCGAGGACATGGCCCGATGTATGGAAGGCGAATATGCGTACTATGTAAAGAATGATATAAACCGGGCCAGGGATATCTTGAAAAAAGCCATCGAGATGAATGAAGACAAATCGTATCCGAAAAAATCTCTATTTGAGATCTATCGTACAGAAAAGCGTTTGCCAGATTTCTATAAATTAGGTATTGACTTGAATAGTCCTGCTTATGAAGTTGAGGACTTTGAGTAATGGGAATAGGATCTGGACATCTCCGCTTACTAAAAAAAACATCAAAACTGTGACGGAAATGAAATAATATTTGTATATTTGCAACAGAAAGTTGGGCTCCATTAATCTTCGGGGCCAAAGTTGGAGTCATAAAACGACTGAAAATCAGAGGGATATGATGACAGCAAATGAAGAAGGAAGATGTCTGAAGCACGACACAGCAATGTGTGGTGACCCCAAGGTTTGGTTCCCGATGAGAGTGACTTACTCACGAGAACTCAAGGTGAAGGCTGAGCTCGACCGACTGGAGATTGAGAACTTTGTACCCATGACTTATAAGTTAGTAGATTCGGAGAATCCTCATCGCGAATTGGTACCGGCAATCAACAATCTCATTTTCGTGCGCTCTACACAGGAGCGAATTAGTCATTTGAAGTTATCGAATGAAGTGTTGCATCCACTGCGATATATACTTGACCAAACCGCTCAGAAGACTCACACCATTATGACAGTGACAGATAGACAAATGGAAAACTTTATGCGTGTGGCCTCCAGGACTGACGACAGTGTGATGTTTCTGGATGAGGATAGCGTTGTTGGAAAAGAGGGCAAACGCGTCATGATTACCGGCGGCACCTTTGAGGGCGTCACGGGAGTCATCCGCCGGGTGAAGAGAAGCAAACGGATAGTGGTAGAATTGGAAGGTATTGCCAGTGTGGCGATTGCGTTTGTCCCGGCAGTGATGCTGAAAGAAGTATGATTTGTGAAGTCAGAAAGATGAGGAATGAGGAGGAATCGTTGGACTTAAAAAAGGAACATACAGATATGGATAGATTCTTACTACTCGGTATAATCATACAAAAGGGTTGTAACAAGAATATTGTAAAGAATCTGAAAACAAAGAGGTTCTATGCCTTCAATAGATTCTTTGATTATGAGAATAAACAGCTCCATCTTGATAGACTGCGACTATATGATGGCTTTTATGGGGAAAATCTCTTTGTGAATGCAATCGTCGGGAAGAATGGTAGCGGGAAAAGTAGTGTGTTGGATTTGACATATCGAATAGTCAATAATTTAGGACATGAATTGTTTAGCCAACGGTTCAAAAACGTAAATTATGAGACAGGCTATGTTATGGGAGTCAAAGCAGATCTCTATTTTTTGATAGGAGATGACATCGGGGTGATCTCTTGTAGAGGAGGATCAATCGGCATCAAAGTAAGAGAAGTGAAATCGTATTTTGGCTCTCAAAGGAAAGATTTTGAGGATGAGGGCTATAAACATAAATATGGAAACGAAGAGGATGATGTCAAAAATCTGCTGAAGGATTTCTATTACACTATAGTTAGCAACTATTCGATGCAGGCCTTCTTAGAAACTGACTATGCAGACGAAAAGATAAAATATAGCAGGAAAAAAGAAAGCTTGATTTGGATTAATGGTGTGTTTCATAAGAATGACGGCTATTCGTTGCCAATAGTGATTAATCCATACCGATATAAGGGAGCATACGACCAAGGCATTGAATTCCAGTTGACAAACTATAGGCTGATGAGCCTACTAATAGCTGCAGCCATCAAGAGCAAAGATAAAACGAATCTGGATGAAAAATTACAAATCATAGAGGAATATGATTTGGAAAAGATTGAGTTTAGTTTCAATAAGGAAATCATATACAATAAGTTTAAGGCATACAGGAAGAAAGAGATTAGCGAGGAGAGACTTTTAGAAAGATTTGAAGAATCGGTGAATGAGAAATCTCTAACCTATGCTAGTGCAATTTTAGAAGCATACGGATTGTTGACGAAGTATATCGAAATAAGAATTGACAAGTCGGATCCTATCGTTAAACACGCTATGTTGTATTTGGTGTATAAGACTATGAATGTAGCTAGTAAATATCCGAGCTATGAGGACTATCGGCATCTTGGAATGGTAGACTTGTTTGATTATAAAATCGAAAACGAAAAAACTGAAGGTATCAAAAATGATTGTAAGAACCTCGTAGCGAAGATAAAGAATGACTCTTCCCATATCTCGTTTAAGATATTCCAAGTGTTACATCTTTTAAGTAAATATGAGCTTTATTCCTCAGAGAATGAGGATATAAAACTGATGAAAGAATGGGAGAAAAACGCCGAGGAATTTAAATATTTAGCAAAAATACTATCTAATAAGCCAAGTACGACCTTTACCTATGATCAATATGAGAAATATAAGTCAGACGATTTGGCTTCGATTATCAAAAAGTTGCCTCCAACGTTTTTTGTGGCAGAAATTTATTTGACCAATACGAAAAAAGGAAAGAAGACAAAGGGCATCAAATTCAGTAAACTCAGTGCTGGTGAGAAGCAGTTTATATTCACCACTACTTCTGTACTTTATCATATTGAGAATCTGTTGACAGTTAATGAGCAGGAAGAGGGGAGAGTGAAATATCATCAGGTGAATCTTGTGTTTGATGAGGTGGAACTCAGCTTCCATCCTGAATATCAGAGAACTTTTCTCAGTAAACTGACAGGGACTCTTCAACGGATGGAACTGACTAAAGAAATGGCCTTCAACATCATCTTAGCAACTCATTCACCATTTATCCTTTCGGATATTCCTACGGATTTCATTATGTATATGAAAGACGGAGAACAACGGGATGGGAACGATTTTATGAATCCTTTTGGGGCAAACATCAACGACATTTTGTACCAGAGTTTTTTCCTTGAGAAAGGGTTTATGGGAGAGCTCGTCAGAAAGAAGATTGAGTCGATGTTTTGGTTTTTGACTGATGACAAGAAGAAAGATAAGGAATGGAAGGACGAAGAGTGTCGGCATACTATTTCGCTGATAGGAGATCCGATGCTAAAAGATTCGCTTGTGGATTTGTATCAGGTAAAATTTTATAAAAAGTTCAAAGATGAGACGACTTCTGATTAACGAAGAACTGAGGGAAATAGCTGCGGATTATAAGAAGGCTATGTCACAGCAATTCAGGACAAAGCCTGTGGATAAACTTAAGGATCTGCAGAATCGGCTTGATAAGACTGCTGATGCAGATGAAATTACTTATATCCAGCATATTATAGATGAGTATGACAAGATAATACTGCTGGAACCAGATAAGTTTGATGAGTATCAAGGAAAGTATTTCGGAAAAGGTGATCCGAAAAAGACCGTGGTCAAAAAAGTGACAGACAGAAAGACCAAAAAGGAGAAAGACCACGAGCAAAAACTGCATGAGGCCATTGTGGAATGTTTAAGGTATGATGATGTGAGAGATAAAATCTATCCAGAACTCTTTGAAAGGCTTCATCTTAGGACTTGTCCTTATTGTAATGCCCAGTATTTAGTTTCTGTGGAAAGAAAAACAGGATTGAAAGGTACTTTTCAGTTAGATCATGGGTATCCGAAGTCGAAATATCCCTGGCTATGCACGACGTTCTTTAATCTTGTTCCATCGTGTGCCAGTTGCAATCAGACCAAAGGTAATGATGATACTGTAAAATATATAGTCTATACAAATGATCCCAAGCAATTGTATCCCTTTAAATTTGTATTGGAAAAGGCATCGATTGTAAAATACCTACTGTATCAGGATGAGAAGGAACTGAAAACTTATCTTGACACTAAAATTGCGGGATATGAACAGGCTTTCGGTATTAACAGTTTGTATTCATCATTTAAAGACGTGGTGGAAGAGATAATCTGGAAGTCGAGGATATATAATGAAGCTTTTAAGAAGAACATAAAGGATTCGCTGAGTAAAGATTTTCCTTATTGCGGTGATTTTAAAAGGTTTATAACAGGGAACTATACAGATAAGAAGGATGTATTGAAGCGCCCATTGGCGCTGCTTGTAGGGGATATTGCAAGGCAACTGAAGGTGATTTAAAAGAAGAGTATACAAAGGCTATGAAATTGAAAAGACTTGTTATATTAGGTAAATATAAGAACATACAGGCTGGGGTGCTTGTGTTTTCTGATAACAGCTATACAGCTCTTGTTGGAGCCAATGGTTCAGGTAAGAGCAATTGGATAGAAGCCATTGCCTGGGTAATGATGCATTTACTAGATGATATAGCTCCAGACTTTGACTACCGACTTATTATGGATAATGATAGGGAGGTGCGTTTTAAAAATGGAGAGCTGAAATTTTATCAGAACAATGTTGAAATTAACAGAGATGGCATAGACCTACCACAAAGACTTGTGGCATGCTATAGCGGAGAAGACACCAGACTGTGGGAAAGTATTCTGATGAAAAGTTATAGTAAGTATTTCAGCAACGCTTCAATCACACGGCTGGAGCCACCGAAGGTCATCTATTTGAATCGATATCATTGGGAAATAGCACTTATAACGCTTCTATGTTCAGAGAAGACGGAAGTGAAAGATTTTGTACGACTGCTATGGGGAAAGGAGGTTCCACTGAGCAACATTAAGGTAATCATTAAAATTGACGAAGATGCACCAGGATACAGAGACCCTGTGTTTGTGAAACTTTTGAACCAGATAAAAGGTGAAGAGAGATTATATATGTCACACATCGCTTCATTCGACATAAATATGGCTGGAAGAACAAATAATGAGATATGTTGTCGGTTGTATTATCTGTTGTATGCCTTATCGATGCCTGTGCCTAATGCCAATAAAGGTATTCGCATGAAAAAAGCGATTACCAGTATAGAGCTTGAAACTGATGAAGGATTAAAATTAACAAACCTAAGTGAAGGTCATAAGAAGAGAATCCTAATGATGCTGATGACAAAGATTCTTGGTGATAACCATACCGTTTACTTGATAGACGAACCCGATGCACATGTTGACGTAGGAGCTAAAAAAGATGTACTTGATGTGATTAAACAAGCTGAAGGACATACAATATTAACAACACACTCCCCACTGATGACAAAGAATATGCAGCCTGATTCTATTCAGACTGTTAATGACGGCTTTGTCAGTTCGGACGAATGGAACAAAATCCTGAATCATCTGTCTGATAATCAGATAGCGAATGTAGAGAACTTCTTGTTTTCTTTCAATAGGAAAGTTGTTATTACAGAAGGTAAGGATGACATCAATTTTATACGCCAAGCTGTGGATGTATTATTACCAGCCCATCCACATCTAAAAAAGCTAATTGGGGTGGCTTCTTTTGGGCAGAATGGAACTGGTGGCACAAAGTTTTTTTGTGAGAACAATCTGCTCCCAGTTATAAGTTATTTTGAAAAGGTGGTGTTTCTATTTGATAATGACCAGTCGGGCAGGGAAGGCTATAATGCCTTGAACACCTTTATCAACAAACATCATCTGGTGGCCAAGGTTTCTGGAATCCTATATTGGGATGATTACACACAGCCGATGAATCATGACTTTATGATAGAAGATTTCTTTCCGTCATCTATCTATCAAGGTATGGGGGATGTGCCGAATTATCATTTTACAGGTTATCCTCCTTATTATGAAATAAAGAAGATGAATGAGGTAGCCGCTAAGATAAAAGGATATATTGAAAGAAACTATAACAAACCAGCATTTAATGCTCAAGTGTATGCAAAGTTCCTGCCATTGTTGGATAAAATGATTCAGGAACTTGGACTGTAACAATTTTTGATTATGGAAGAAAACAATAAATTTTTAGATAGTCTGGAACACTCTTATAAGTTAATCAAGAGTGAAATGAGGTTGTCTACTGAGGCGAGTATAGAAGAACTATGCAAGGTGTTGCTGTTAAAACTATGTTTCGAGAGGAAAAACAACTCTCGATTTTTGCCTTTCGTAGATGATTTGAAGGCTAATACCGAGCCTGTTTCAAGTTTTTATAGAAGATATTATGAAACGTACGCAAGTCACTTAGGATTTATAGGATGGGAGAGCCAGATGCTCAGTAAAGATGTGTTTTGGAGAATTTGTGAGGGTCTATCCAAAAGTGCTTTTACTGATTCAAACTTGTCAATGTATGGGAGTGCTTTCTCTGCATTCCTTCAGAAACATTATGCTGGCTATTTGTCGGAGTATTCAACACCAGAGAAGTTGAACTCTTTCATTTTAGAAGTGTTGGGTTATGATAAGATTAGTAATATGGTAGACCCTTGTTGTGGTCTCGGTGGTACTTTGATAGAGGCGGCTAAAAAATGTAAAGAGAATATCGTTCTGAAGGGGTTTGACATATATCCAAGGATGGCCAATACAGCGAAGTTGCATATGATGATGTATGGATATGGCCCAGACATAGTGGAATGCGCTGATATAATGAATGGTGCTCAAGTCTGTATCATCGATCAATTTGACTATATAGTAGCCCATCTGCCTCAGACACATCAGGCCTTTAGCCTGGCAGGAAGACAATATGCTTTTGACAAGATGTTGGCGAGGACACAGGAGGATTTTATCATCGGACAATTATTGAAGATACTTCGTCCTGAAGGTATAGCTGCTATTGTGGTGTCGGATGGATATTTAGAGGCAGATAAGCGATATGAAAGCAGGAGATGGCTATATGAGAATGCGCAGGTAATAAATATCACTAAATTTGAAGGATTGAAGTATGAAGGAGGTGATAATGCCAGACCTTATAATGTGGTATTCCTTAAGAAGATGCGATTTCCAGGGTCTGATGTTTGCTCTGCAGCCTATATTGGAGTAAACGATGGTGTCGATAAAATAAAAGAGGTTGCTTTATCGATTAAAAACGATATTTATGGTATACCTAATCAGAATACAAAAGAGGCTATCAGGTATTTTAGGTTGATGGAACAACGTACCTGGAATATTACACTCTTGTTCCTACAAGAAAAGATGGGTAACAATTATCCCATAGTACCCCTTCGAGCGTTGATGGTTCACCGTCGTGAACGAGTTGAGATTTATGATTATGAAGAATATAGCCAGTTGACAGTAAGGAATAAGGGATTAGGTGTAGAAAGGCGTGGAGAGCCTGTTAAGGGAATCAATCTGTCTAAAGATGCGAAATATATAGCCCATAGAGGGCAGTTGATTGTGTCATCACTTGAAGCCAGCAAGGGCGCAATAGGTATTGTGCCAAAAGAGTTGGACTACTCGGTAGTGACTAGTAACTATTACCTTTTTTCGATAGATTCGGGAAGGGTGGACTATGATTATTTAGCATTGGTTATGAGTACGGAACCTGTTCTTAATCAAATGAAGGTCTTGAATAAACACGAATATGCAATGGCCCGTATTACTATAGAAAAAATTCTTTCGGTTGTGATACCTTTACCAGATTTAGATACGCAGAGGAGGCTGTCGAAGATGATGATGAAGAAAGTAAAAAAGGTTCAGAATGCACAAGAGGAACTGGATTTGGAGCAGAAAAAATTTATGAAAGAAGTTTTTGGGGAATGAGCAAAAAGAGGAAAAGACCGAAAAAAGATGTGATAATAAGTTTTAGTGTCATCACATTCAAATTCCAAGAGCGTTATTCCCACCACAAGAAAAAAGCCTTGCATTGGTTGGAAATGAAATATAAGTATACAGACGCAAGGATAGTCATGATGGCAAATTCGCTGAATCACCCAAGTTTCAGTTTCAATATAATCAAGTCTGATATCTTCCAAAATGAACTAAAAGTATGTGTTTCAGCAAACTTAGAGAAGATATGCTGAAGTGAAGAAACTCAGGTGGAGCAGAAACCATTTATTACTATAACGTGAGTTCGACGATTTCAAAATCAAGCAAGTTGATAATTCTGGGCCGAAATTGCAAAAAAAGACATAAATTCGCCCTTCCCTTCTGCTATTAATTTGGAAAAATTTTCTAAACTTTTTGTTAAAAGTTGTTGTTATTTCTATTCTTTTTTGTACCTTTGCTGCCAAAAAGGCAGCAAGAGTGAATAATATGGATTTACAAAGTATCTACAACCGATTAGGACTTGAAGGAAGTGACGCGTTGATAACCATTTCATCTGATGATGAATGGAAAAAAAAGACTTCTTTCCCCAGTCGAGTATACAGGCTATTGGAAAGCAATAAAATTCTGTCAAGCCTGAAAGCCTTTTTCTTCTATGATAATAAACCGCTGATCCTTTTTTTTGAAAATCCAGACAATTCTAAAGCATTACATAAGGCGATATGGAATTTTAATGAGTCTCCTATTGTAATCATTGTATCTGAAGGCAATGTAGACATATTTAATGGTTTTGCCATTGATAAAAATACATCATTCCTTAAAAGCCTCGGTGGTGTTGATAAGCTATCCGATTTTACATATTATGAACTTGTAACAGGTAAGAGTTGGGAGAAATATCACAAGGACTTGGCTTACTCTAATAGAGTTGATTATCATTTGTTAGCAAACATAACGGCGACACAAGATAAATTGTGTGATGATTTTGGTTTGGAAAGGAATTTGGTAAATGCTCTTATAGGAAAGGTTATCTTTATTCGATATTTGATTGACAGACAAGTGCGTGTTAATCTTAAGGGGAATAAAGTTTGTATGACAAATGATGATCTTTGTGATTTGCTGAAAGACAAAAAAGAGGTGTGGGGTTTTCTTAAAACCCTGCAAAGCAAGGAGAGAGGATTTAATGGAGATATGTTTAGGTTGACAGAGGAACAATTTGAGATAATTCCTCAAGATGCATTAAATGTAATTATCCGTCTATTGCATGGCGATGACATAGCTACAGGACAGATGTCATTATTTCAGTTATACGATTTCTCAATTCTTCCGGTGGAATTTATTAGTAATGTTTACGAGCGTTTTATTGGTAGTGAGAATCAGAAGAAACAGAGTGCATATTATACACCAACATTTCTTGTTGATTATATTGTTGAAGAAACAGTAGGGAAAAAACTCGCCAACGATGATAATAATGTAGATTGCAAAATCTTAGACCCTGCATGTGGATCAGGAATCTTCCTTGTAGAATCTCTGAGGCGTATAATAGATAAATACGTTAGAGTTAATAATCTTAGTAGGCAAGAATTAAATACTAAGCAATACCAAGATGCACTCAAGAAACTGGCGAAAGATAATCTTTTTGGTATAGATTGTGATCTAAGTGCAATACAAGTTGCCATTTTCTCTGTTTATCTAACATTGCTTGACTATCAGGATCCTGCAGATATTGAAGAATTCAAATTCCCTACAATGTTAGGAGAGAATTTTATTTGTGCAGATACGTTCGATTCTGATAACGAAGAGTTGAAAAGGCTGATTGAAAGAAAAATTCCTTATGATTATATCCTTGGCAATCCACCATGGAATAGGGGAAAGGTTGAAAAAGATGAGAATGGCAAAAGAAGAATTTTCCCTTATCAAATATATGTAGAAAAAAGGCAAAAAATCGAAAACGTCGAGAATATCGTATGTAACAACGAAATTGCTCAGGCTTTTGTTGTTAGGACTATGGATTTTGCTGGACCAGAGACAAAAATGGCTTTAATAATAACAAGCAAAGCCCTGTATAATATGAAAAGTCAGGGATTCAGAAAATATGTTCTGGACAATCTCTATATTGATAGGGTTTTTGAATTGGCCTCAGAAAGGAAAGAAATATTCAATAATTCCATGGGCGATGCCGTTGCACCTCCTTGCATTCTTTTCTATCGTCATGCACAAAAAAGAAATACCGATAAAAATAGGATAGAGCATATTTCCTTGAAACCAAGTAGACTTTTCTGCTTGTTTAGATTATTTGGTTTGACTAAAAATGATATACAGTATATTCAGCAGAATCGCTTAAAAGCAGATGATAGACTTTGGAAGATTCTCGTTTATGGTTCATACCTTGACTATAATTTTATAAAAAGGTTAGATACATATGATTCTATCCAACAGAAGTTAAAGTCCTTAAACTACTTTATTAAACAAGGAATAAAAGAAAAAGATGGCTTCGATAAACATGATGTATCAGAATTATTGGGATGGAATTACATTAAAACAGAATATGTGAATAGGGGGTATTTATTATACGACGAAAATTCAAAATGGAAAATACCCAATGTAGGTTATGTGTATCGGGATAAAGAGAAAAACGTTGCCAAAGAAATATATAAAGCTCCTATGTTATTAATAAGGGGAGGAACAAGAAATGACTTAAAGGCTGTTTCTGCTATCAGTCAAATAGATGGCGTGTACAAAAGCTCATTAACTGGTGTACACATTTATAGTGAAGATACTTTAAACATTCTGAGAAAAATATCAAGTCTTCTTAATTCTTCTTTTTTTGCATATTATAATATTATGACTTTCGCATCATCGGGTATTGAGCGTGAAGAGACTCATGATGAAGAAAGATTTGTAGTGCCATATTGCGACAACGATGCTATTGCTGAAAGTGCGGCTACATTGGAAAGATTGTTAACGGAAAAGGCTTCTTCTGATTTTGACAGTCCAGTACCTAGTACTAGGGAAATAGAGAGTCTTTATGGGGAGATAGATTCTCTTATTTCGGAAGGGTTCGACTGTAATCAAGAAGAAAAGGATTTGATAGATTATGCTAATACTATTACTATACCCTTAATCATACAGCATGATATAGAATCGGTCACACGACCAATACAGCGAGAAGAAGATATTTTGAAGGAATATGCTCAAGTGTTTCTTAATAAATTCGGAGAGAGTTTTAACAGAAATGGTCATAGGTTTGTTGCGGAGATTATCTATGATTCGCGTTATATCGGTATGTTTTTTAGAGTAATTGACGAAAAAGAATATGTCAAAGATATCGTCGAGAATAATAATTCTGAAGACAATGGCATATTGCCTGTAGTTATAACTCTTTCTTGTGAGAAGATTACTGACCGTCTGTATGTTCAGAAAGATGTTCGTGATTTTGAGAAAGATGGTTTTTATATTTTTAAGCCGAATGAGAGGCGGCTGTGGCATAGGGCTATTGCTTATAAAGATGCCGATGATTTTGCAGACGCGATGTTAAAAGCAAAGAGACAATAATTCATGAATACGTTGAGATTTGAATATACTCAAGAATATATTGACACGGAATTCTGTAAAGTATGCCGTGGTTGTATAATGGTCTATAATTCTATTATCGAAAGCCAATGTAGTCTGTCTAATAATGAAAATTTGATAAGGAATGAGTTCATGAAGTATTTGAAGAACTCGCAATACAAACATACTCATTCTCCTCTTAATGATTTTTATTTTGACAAGGAAGTTCCTGAACAAGATGGGCGAGCAGACATTAAAGTTCTGACCCGTAATTGTTTTGAAGATGATGATGCCTATTATATAATAGAATGTAAGAGGCTTGACAATATTAACACCACAGGAATAGCAGGATTAAATGCAGAGTATGTTAAGAATGGTATTTGTAGATTTGTCACAGGTTTCTATTCGACTTATAATGATTGCTGTGGAATGCTAGGTTTTGTCGCTGACAAGATGGATATTCATAAGAATACTTGTGGGGCTATCAATGAATTGATGGTCCAAACAATGACAAACGATAAGGGAATTGAGGTTAATGCAAATGTAACAATACCTTTGACGAATATAATAATGGATAATACTTTCTATTATTCGTATATTTCTAGACATAGGCATGAAAACGAGAATAGGGAAATTACAATGTATCATTTAATGTTTGATTTCTCTGATATTGTTATAAAATAGCAGGGTAGGGAGATTCCCGAGGAGGATTGTGACTACTATCTGGAGCGCCGTTGTCCCGCATTCGGTAACCTCGTTCCTCGTGACGTTGCCTCTCGTGCCGCTAACTTCGGTGTTAATATGTTGTCAGTATATCAGCATCTTTCTTCTAAATTCTTCCTTTCCTGGTATTCTATAAATAAGCCACATGAACCAATTGAAGGCACTCGCAGATTTTTTTCTTCTTGAAGGGGCGCAAAAGTGCCTGACCCTTCTGCGCCCATAATAACGGTAATCTTTCAGGTTATTCGATGGTCGTTAATGCAATAGGAAATGGTTTTGAAATCAATTTGATCCCTGACGAAGAAAGTCCAGCAGATCTGGCTGACGGTATAAGAGAGGATGAAATGAACTATGAATGGGACATCGAAGTGTATAATGTACTAAAAGGCACAAAGGTTCTCTCCGAACACGTTGTTGGTAGTTCATATCAGCTTAACACCACAGGTTGGGAATCAGGTCTTTATGCTGTCCGTGCAATCATAAATGGCGAAGTAATCAGTGAGAAGATTATGGTTAAATAGTATATTTGTTTTCATAAGGATGCCTTATGCATATAAAATGTAATTGTTAATAATGAACAAATATTTGGTTTGAATTACATTATTCACTATATTTGCAATCAAATTCGAATTAACTAATTAATTGTTCTGATTATGAGAAAACGTTTTTTTATTTTCATCTCAACATTATTCCTGTTAGGATGTGGTATCTTGGCTTGCAAGGATTCTGACGATTCTCCCCAAGATAAAGCAGGACTGATCAGTGCGAATGTCTCTTCCTGCAAGGACTCGGCAAATGACGGCAACAGCGCAACCCGAGAGGAGGGTATGGAGGAAGACGGGCAGCACCATCTCGAATATGAAATAGGCAGCGACTCACGACTATACCTAAAGGATATCAACCACTATGTGCCCTGTAGTATGACTGCATTCGATGTTGACGCTACGGTGAAAGGCGATACCATCACTGTTACAGAGAAAGCGACCACGGGCGACGTGGTAAGTAGCTGCTTTTGCCCGATAGATGTAGATATGGTCATTGGACTATCGGAGAAGAAAACCTATACACTGGTATATGCTGTAGAAGGCTTGGTGCCTGAGAAGTTCACGATTACCAACAACCCAGGTCAGAGTGGCCGATTTGATCCCAAAGCGATTGACCAGCCAATATTTGACATGGAGGTCGACGGCATCTACTATAACATCATTTCCTCAGATGAACAGACGGTGGAGGTCACTTATCGGGCCTATTATGGGGAAGGGTATAGGACAGGTTACGAAGGCGATATTGTTATTCCTGAACAAATCACCTACAAAGGTAAGACTTATACGGTGACGGCTATCGGACAATACGCCTTTGTGGCAAATGTGCTCACCTCCATTTACATTCCCAACACGGTGAAAGAAATAAAGGGAGAGATGTGTTTCCTAAATTGCCCTAATCTGGCATCTGTTCGACTGTCGGATGGTATGACGAAGATTCCTCAACATACATTCAATGGCTGCACAAGCCTTGCAGAAATTACCATTCCAGAGAGTGTTACAGAGATTTGCTCTAATGCATTTGTTTATTGTGAAAACCTTACCAAGATATACGTTCGGAGCAGCAAGGCGCCCAAAATAGATATCAGTTCTTTTTACGATAAGACCACACAGAATGCGACGCTTTATGTGCCTGTGGGCAGCAAGGAAGCCTATAGTAAGGCCGACTATTGGAAGAACTTCGCCCACATTGAGGAATACGACTTCTAAGTCATGCTAGTCATGGGGGCAGATACTTGGGTATGACGGCTGCTATGACTCAGGTATCTGTCCCCACGGCTAGCGAAGGACATGGGAAAGAGTGATGATGAGGTACGACGTATTATGGCACTCTCACCTGAGGGACTCCGCTCTATCAGAAACAGGACAAAGCCACTGTCTCTGGGAAACTAAAGAGATAAAGTTCATTAGGGATTCGTCCTCAGAACAGCATAAAACAGCACAATATGAAGGCTAGATTGAAAATTTTGGGAATTTTTCATTGAAAATCTTGGGAATTTTTGTACCTTTGCCGACAAATTCGACAATTTATGTATTATCAAAGACTTATAGAGGAGGCAATTGCACTGAAATTGAAGTCATCAGGAGCAGTGCTCGTTGCAGGGCCG
>Ga0310691_10001220_pt1 | contig 40648 bp, 38 predicted proteins | sample 176DNAGHGlowgp2_FD_203887 | JGI IMG/M metagenome (GOLD analysis project Ga0310691, IMG submission 203887) | Sheep rumen microbial communities from Palmerston North, Manawatu-Wanganui, New Zealand - 1766 DNA GHGlow gp2 (v2) (version 2) | ecosystem: Host-associated > Mammals > Digestive system >... | reverse complement strand
AGCTCAGCAAGTTTTTCTAAAGCTTCGTCTTTTTCTGAAGCAAAGCCGCAGCATTCATATTCAGGTTTTTCTGTAAAAAATTGACGTATTCCAAGGTTTGTCAGAGAATGATCTTCTACTACAAAAAATTTAACATTTTTCATTTATTCACCTTTGTCACATTTTAGCAAACTCAATAACTTTTGTAGTCTGTAAAAATACACAAATATTTGTGATTTTTTCACAAGTATTTTTTCTTCTGTTTTACCCTATCATTTATTTTTTAACTTAATGATAGTAATCTGGGTGCCTTCATCAGGATGAGAATCAAATTCCAGTTTTGCCCCGATAAAATCAGCTCGCTCATACATACCGACAATACCAAGATGCTTTCCGTCCGTGCCTCTGGTATTTATCTTTTCATTTATATCAAAGCCCTTTCCATCATCACAAATAAAAATATAAAGACCTTCAGGTTCATCTCCGTTTGCATTTCTTACAAGCAGAGTTACTTCAGAAGCCTCTGCATGTTTTATGATGTTTGTTAAAGACTCCTGAACAATTCTGTATAAATTAAGATTGTCTTCTTCTGTCAAAAAGTTTGAATCAAGAATGTCCGGCATTGTCAGACGAAATTCAATTTTTGAGTGTTCCTTAAAATTCTGAGCCAGGTTCAGGAGATTGGCAGTAATATCATTTCTTATTACATCAGGAGGAGCCAGGTTATAGCTCATATTTCTTACATGGGAAAGAGATTTTTCAAGCAGTTCAGAAATCTGTGGTCCATAACCATCTTCAATTTTATCTGAAAGGTTTCTGCAATAGCGGAGATCCTGGGCAATGGTATCGTGGAGCTCGCGGGCAATTCTGGCCCTTTCTTCTTCCTGCCCCTTGATTGTAAAACGCAGATATCTGTTAGAATTTTTCAGCTGCTTTTTGGACTTTAGAACCTGAATTGCAAAAAGAATTATAAAAACAATTGCAATAAAAAATACAATATCAAAAATTATAAAAAAGGTTGTGTATTGATGAATTATACTCTGCAGCCTTTCAATTTCTTGTGTGTTAGCATTCATTTTTACAATTCCTCGGCTGGACCAAAAAACTTAACTAATAATTTATAAACGCCAAAACCGGCAAAGGTTGCTATGAGACGGTCTGTAATGGAAATAGGAATCTGGCCCAGAATGCATGAAGCAAAAAGACTGAAGCGCTGTGAAACAAAGCTTTCTGTAAACTGTCTGATTGGAGCCATTGAATCCGGAATATCAAGATAAGTAAAGCGGATAAAATCTATAGTTCCACCAATCAAAATTGTAACGAAAGAAGAGATAACAGAAATCAAAAGTAAGTACAAAATTGTTACCATTGGACTAATTTTGAACTCTTCTTTTCTGCGTGCAAAAGCCCAGGTAACCAGAGTAATTGCAACTCCACAAAGAGAAAAGAAAATATTGGTAGGAGAAAAAATACCACGGACTAAATAATTAAAAAGAACATCAATAAAATTATAAAAAAAGCCAACTGCTAAGCCCGGGAAAAGTCCCAGATAAAATACAATTGCAACAGTAAAAATTGTATCCAGAAATAAAGGAATATGCAGAACATCAAAAATCAAAAGAGAGGTTCCAAGATTCAAAAAGATTGAAATAAAAATAAATAAAAAGATTTTTACCTTACGATTCATGCTTCTATTATAGTCTATTTTGCTTAAATCTCCTATAATTATTTTGTGGGTTTGGGAGAATTTAATGATAAACAAAAATAAAGACTATACCAGAGAAGTTTTTGATTTAGAAAGCCTTAATGAAGAACAGAGAGAAGCCGTTACTACAACCGAAGGGTACGTACGCGTAATTGCCGGAGCAGGTTCGGGTAAAACACGTGCTCTTACCTACCGCTTTGCCTACCTCGTAAACGAAATCGGAATCCTTCCCTCTCACATTCTCTGCGTTACCTTTACCAACAAAGCCGCAGCCGAAATGCGAAACCGAATCCGTGCCCTCACCGGCGACAACGACACAGGCTACATTTCTACCTTCCACGGTTTTTGTGTAAGCGTACTGCAGGAAGATTCAAACGCAGTATCTTACCCGAAAAGCTTTCTCGTCCTCGACAATTCAGACATCAATGCCATGCTGCAGATTATCTACGAAGAGCGCGGCCTTACCCTGCGCCAGATGACCTTTGGCAATGCCCGCGACATGATAGAAATCCGTAAAATCTTTAAGGAGCCTCATTACTACGAAGACCTTATCCGCATGAGCCTGGACGAGATTCACCAGAAGTACCTGGCTGCCACCCGGGCCGATGACATAATTTTTTACGGCTACCTTTATCAGCAGAAAAAATGCTTTGGTCTCGACTACAACGATTTGCTCAAGTTCGTTCTCTATATCTTCCAGACAAACGAAGCCATCCGCCTCAAGTGGCAGGAGCGTCTTGAATACATAATGATAGACGAGTTTCAGGATATCGACTGGATTCAGTATGAAGTTATGAAGGCCCTCTGCCCTTACCACAACAATTTGTTCGTAGTGGGCGACCCGGACCAGACCATTTACACCTGGCGCGGTGCCGACATCCGTTACCTGCTGGAGTTCGACAAGAACTTTCCCGGCGTTCACACAATTGTGATGAACAAAAACTACCGCAGCACAAAACCCATTCTCGACGCCGCAAATAGTCTGATCGGCAAAAACAAGGATAGAATTAAGAAGGATCTGGTGGTAGGAAATATAGGAGGGGGAAGTCTCCCCCTCGCTCGCACTTCGTTGCTCGCTACCCCCTCTGCGGGGGACACCCCCGCAACGCCCCCGGTTACATCCCCGCTCCCATTTTACTACCACGCAAAATCTGCAGAAGACGAGGCAGAATACATCCTAAAGAAAATCCGCGAGATTACAGAAACTCCGGTGGTTGAGTGTCCACAAAGCGGACGTATCGAAACCACCGGAGAAGACGACAATGTGGTTTCGATACGCCCTGCGGGCTACTCAACCACCGGAAAGTTCGCCCTTTCCGACATCGCCATCCTTTACCGTGCCCACTACATCAGCCGCAGCATAGAAGAGGTCTTCCAGAGGGAAAAACTCCCTTACACATTAAACTCCGGAGTGCCCTTTTTCGACCGGACCGAAATCAAAGATGCCCTTTCCTACCTTCGCATGATCGCCTACAAGGACGACCTTTCATTTTTACGTACAGTAAATCAGCCTAAACGAAATGTCGGGGAACGGCGCATAAAAGCCCTTAAGGAGTTTGTTGAAGCTAACGGCGGCTCCCTTTACCAGGCCCTTAAGCTTCTGGTAAATGATCCGCTTTTTGCAAACACAACTGCACAAAAATATATTGATCTGATTGAACGCTTTTCTACCACCTACCCGGGCCGCCAGATTTCCGAAGTCTTCAGCCATCTTATGAACGAAAGCGGCTACGAGCTTGCCTTACGAACGGAAGGTAGTCAGGAGCGTCTGGATAATCTTGCAGAACTCAAGCAGTCAATTTACGAATATGAAACTTCCTGCGGCGAAGAATGTACTCTGGAAAATTACCTCGCCCACGCTGCCCTTTACACAAATGCCGATATCGAATCCAGCAAAAAAGCCGTGCGCCTCATGACAATTCATACGGCAAAGGGCCTTGAGTTCCCTGTGGTTTTTATTGCGGGCATGAACGAAAACATGTTCCCAAGCAAAAAAGTTGATTCGCTAAAAGCAATGGAAGAAGAGCGCCGCCTTGCCTTTGTAGCTGTAACCCGAGCCCAGAAAGAACTTTATCTTACCGAAGCAGAAGGCTTTTCCCAGCACGCAGGCGGCCGCTATCCATCCCGTTTTATTTTTGATATCGACCGGCCTCTTCTTAATTACGAGGTAGAACTGCCGCCTCAGCTGCTTGCAAAAACCCGTCTTTACATTCAGGAATCAGATTCCATACTCGCAAAAAAAGACCAACTTGCAGACCTGGCCGTGGGCGATACCGTTGAGCACAAAATACTCGGCAAGGGTACAATTCTTTCAATTGACCAGACTGCTGCCACCTACACAGTGCAGTTTGAAAAAGTAGCGACGCCAAGAAAAATGAGCTTCAAGGCGCCGCTCACAAAAGCCTAAGCGTAGTACTGGGCCTGGGCATTCCAGAGCTCGCTGTAAAGTCCGCCTGTCTCCATCAGTTTTTCGTGGCTGCCCTGCTCTACAACTTTGCCTTCATCAAATACAATTATGTTATCGCAGAAACGGCAGCTGGACATTCTGTGACTGATATAAATTGAAGTCTTATCCTTAACCATATTGTCAAAGTTCTGATAGATTTCAAACTCAGCTACCGGGTCCAGGGCTGAAGTCGGTTCATCAAGAATTACAAAAGGAGCATCCTTATAAAGAGCTCTGGCAATTGCAAGTTTCTGTGCCTCACCACCGGAAATCTCAACTCCGTTTTCATCACTGTACTGGTAAAGATTTGTATCCAGACCTTTTTCAAGACGGTTGAGACGGTCTGTGAATCCGGCCTTATCAATACATTCAAGAACACGCTTTTTATCATACTCAGCACCTGCAGCAACATTTTCACCCAACGGGAATGAGAAGAGATTAAAGTCCTGAAATACAATAGCAAAGAGCTTTGCATAATCTTTGTAATCGTAATAACGGATATCAACTCCATTCAAAAGGATCTGACCTTCTGTAGGCTCATAAAGCCGGCAGAGCAGTTTTATAAAGGTTGTTTTACCTGCACCATTTTTTCCGACCACTGCATTCTTTGTTCCCAGTGTAATTTTCTGATTTACATGACGCAAAGCCCAGGTCTCTGAATTGGCATACTTAAAGGAAACATCACGGAACTCAATTTCAAAAACATTGTCATCGCGTTTTTCTGTTGGAATTGTTCCTTCATAACGCTTGTTTTCAATCTGCATGTAATCATAGAAGAAGGAAAGATATTTACTCTCAACATTCAGCTGAACAAAGGTATCAGAAATTCCTGTTATAGACTCCACGAGAATTTTATAGGCTGTAACGTATTTCAAAGAGCTTCCCACACTAATCAGATTGCATACAGCCTTTAAGCCGACATAAGCATAACAGGTAAGCTGAAGTACAAATTCTGTCAAAACCGGAATCAGGGTAATTTTAAGATTGTCATTCAGATAAGAGGTAAACTCTTCTTCCAGTGTATCGTTTGTCTGCTGAACGCGGGAAAGAACAACTTTCTGCATTTTGTAAAGGCGGATATATTTTCCGATAGAGTAATCAAATACCAGATTAAACCAGTAAGAAAAATATCTGTTGTAAGAAACGTTGCGTTCAAAAAACTTCATCTGAAGAGCAGCAGATTTTTTATTTACAAAGAATGAAATTACAAGATGAAGAATCATAACGGCGGCCATAATAAAGAGGCTGTACCATTTATTCAGAATCAGGGCAATTCCTTCGCCACTGGCATTAGGATTTGGAATAAAAAGATAAACAAGAATTCCAACTGAATAAACAATTCTTATGATTTTTTCAAGAAGGCTTGCAAGATTATCGCAGAACTGTCTCATACCGCCGGAAGAATTTGTTCCATCCTTTGCCTTTTTGATCATGTCGAGGGTTTCGTGTTTTTCGAGTACGTCATAATCAATATCAAAGGTTTTATCACAAATCATCTGACTGATTTTATGAGAGAGTTCAAACTTCTTTACCCAGTTTGCGGCTTCAAGCCCCCAGCGAATCAGAACAAGAGAACTTCCAATTGCAATCATAATAAGAGCATTTTTCATGATTACTTCAAAGCTTTCACGTGCAACAAGCTGATCAAGAATTATGCTCGAAAAGATAATTCCGACAAATGGGAACGAAGCAGCAAGTACACGGATAATTATAAGCAGTGTAAGATAGCCCGGAACCAGTTTATGTACTAATGAGAGCACCTTTTTTACAGTGCCTTTTTCTTTTTTATTTTTCATTTGCGTTCTCCTGATAATAGTGACTCTGAATGTCGAAAATCTCGCGGTACTTCCCGCCTTTCTTAATCAACTCGTCATGACTTCCACTTTCTACAATCTGACCATCGTCGAGGAACATAATCTTGTCGCAGAACTTTGTACTTGCAAGACGGTGCGAAATGAACACTGAAGTTTTGTCAGATGCCATGCTGTTGTATTCTTCATAAATCTTACTTTCAGCAATCGGATCGAGGGCTGAAGTTGGTTCATCAAGAATCAGGAAAGAGCCGTCCTTATACATTGCCTTTGCAAGCAGAAGCTTTTGAGTTTCACCACCAGAAAGAAGAATTCCATCTTCTTCAAGAGTCTGGGTAATATAAGATTTTTCTTTTTTCGGAAGAGTCTGGATTTTGTCATAAATACCTGCAGCCTTAAGGCACTTGTCAAGCCGCGCTTTATCAATCTGATTCAAATCGCAGCCGCAGACATTTTCTGCAATCGAAAAAGAAATTGGAGTTGTGTCCTGGAACAATACGCTGATTTTATCCTGATATTTATCAATACCAATTTCATCAATTGTTTTTCCATCAACAAGAATTTCGCCTTCTGTCGGAGGATAAAGACCGCATAAAAGCTTAACGATTGTTGTTTTACCCGCCCCATTGTTTCCAACAAGGGCAATTTTTTCTCCCGCCTTTATTTTGAAATTGAGATTTTTCAAAACAGGCTTGTCACTGCCTTCATAGGTAAAGCCGACATTCTTAAATTCAATTTCCGGAGCATTATCTTTACATACGGTGGTTGAGTAGTCCGAAGGACGTATCGAAACCACTTCATCCTTATGCTCAAAGAAATCCTCCTGAGCCATAAACTCATTGTACATATTAAAGTTGTGGCTCGATTCCTTAAGGTAAGCCATGTTTTCAGAAACGCTGTAAATCCATTCACTGAAGCCCGAAACAATTCCAATGTAAAGTGTAAACTCCGCAATCGAAATCTGGCCAGCAAGCACCTGACGAATCAAAAGTGAATAGGCAATAATATCGCGCAGAGAATTAAAGAAGGTATCAGAAACTGTAGGCCAGTACCACTTAAGCTGATACTTCCAGCGGAAGCATTTGCTTGCCTTAATCAGAGAATCAAACTTGGAATGAAACCAGTCCTTCATCTGATAGATTCTGATATCTTTACCGGCACTTACGCTGAGACTGTTTGTTTCCAGATAATTGATTTTACGGTAAACCTCGGTAAAGTCTTCGCGGTGATCATCACCAAATTTAATTGCATGATTTCTTAAAAGAATATCACCTGCAAACATAAAAACCATAACAAGGAGAATCTTCCAGTCCAGCATAAAAATAGCAGTACCGTAAACAGTTATTCCAAAAAGAATGATTATCATCTCAAGACCAAGACGGGAAAGATTCTGAGCTCCTTCCCAATCCGAGTTTACAGCATTTACAGCCTTACCCATCAGCTTCTGTTTCGGCTGAGGCTCAATATTCAGATAATCAGTAAGAATTGTCTTTTTGAAAAAGTTCATCATAAACCAGCCGATTCTGGTGTAAGTATGCTTAGCCATCATTTTTGCGTTACAAAAGCCTTTAAGAGCAGTAAGCACACAATATGAAGTAACTGCAGCAGCACTGTAAATCAAAAAGGTTTTAATACTGCCGCTTGAAATACCGGCTATAGCCAGAGACGGAGTAAGTGTGGTTAGAAATGGCATGGCAACAGAAACCGCAATATAAAGTGCAACAAGCCATGGCGCCGAGCGGTATCTTTTGAACATAGCAGAATAAACGATGCAGATGTTTTTAATTACACCATTTTGCTTTTTCTTTTCTTTTTTCGCATTTTTCATAGAGGACCCCCTCAATTTTTAAGATACCCTGACTATATATTTAATTTTTATTGTTTTAGTAAAAAGTACATGAAATGTAAAAAATGGTGCATGAAATGCATAAATCCTCGTCATGCTGAACTTGTTTCAGCATCTCAATACAAGATCCCGAAACAAGTTCGGGATGACATAATTTTACAAAGGCAGCATAACCTCTGTCGCAAAAATACCAGGCTCATTTTTTCGGTTCACGTAGCCGTCATACTTTTCTGCCAGCTTATCAATGCGGCGGAGGCCGAAGCCGTGTTCGCCAAGCTTGGAAGTAACCAGCTCACTTAAGCGGCGGCGGTGCTTTTCGCAGGTTGCGTTAGAAACGGAAATGTAAAGTTGACTCTTAAAGAGGCCAATATAAATGCGGATAAATCTTGGAGCCGCTCCCTCAGTAATTTTCTCACAGGCTTCAATAGCGTTATCCAAAAGGTTTCCCACAATGGCACAGAGATGCACATCGCTCACTTTTAGATCTTGTGGCACTTTAGCCGTGCAGTTCACTTCAATATTGTTCTTACGGGCAATACTAACCTTAGAACTTAAAATTGCATCCAGACCAACGTTACCGGTTCGGATTGCAATATCAATTGAATCAAGATCTTTTTCCAGGTTGTCTAAATATTCAGACAATTCTTCTTTCTTCCCCATGGAAAGAAGCGCCTTAATTGCCTGCATGTGATTGTGATAATCATGACGCCAGGCCCTCATTGTCTGGTAGATATTCTGAACCTCGTCACGCTGCTTTTTCAGAACCGAATCCTGAAAATCTGACAGGCGTTTGTCATATTTAGATTTGAGAATTAATATTGTGAGAAGCACAGAGATAAGGGCAGCTGCAAAAGCCACCAGAAGCAACATTATTAAATTATTCACAAATATTATTATACACTAAGAATTGTAAGATTTCATTAAAAATTATCATGCAGATCCTGAAACAAGTTCAGGATGACAGTTTCAGCATCTATTTTTGTCGGAAAAACTCGATAAATGCCTCATTGAGTTCCTTATAGGCCCCGCGCGCAACCGGCAGTGTCTCACCACCGTCAAGAATGCAGTCCGTACGGGTTATCCGCTGAACATGCGCCAGATTTACCATAAGACCCCGTCTCAGGCAGAAAAAGCCCTTTCCCTCAAAGCAAGCCGCAGTTTCCGCAAAGCCCGCCTTCCACTCGCGCTCAAAATCCACACCCTTCAAAAAAACATAATGCCCGCGCGCCTCAATATACAAAATCTTTTCAAAGCTGATTTTTTCAAGTTCAGTTCCCTGGCCCAGCATAAAATAATCTTCAGACTTCTTCTGCCGCTCTTCAAAAGCGGAATCCAGCAGCACGTCCAAGACATCTTCCTTAACCGGCTTCAAGATATAGCGTACAGCTCCAACCTCATAGCCTTCAATGGCGTAATCGGGAACGCCGGTCACAAAAATAATAACCGCATCACAGCCACGCCGGCGCAAAGTTTTTGCCAGCTCCATTCCGTTCATGTTTTTCATCTGAATATCAAAAATCAGAACATCATAAGGAGCCTTGTCTTCACTCTCAAAAAGAAACTGCTCGGCAGAAATGTAGGCATCCAATTCAAGCGAGCAGCCACGACCGGCCGCCCACTTATTAACAAGAGAAGCTTCAAAATCCAATACAACTTTTTCATCTTCGCAGATTGCAACGCGGAACATAATCTGATTATAAAAACTGAATGACAATCTTTCAACTTTTTTTATATAATTTTTACTTTCAATAGCCCCCTATACCATGGTATAATATAAAGGTATTCTTTAATTAGAATTGAGGAGTTTATATTTGTATTATTCGAGCTTTGGTATACTGGCACTATTAATACTGCTTATTACAAATTATGACATTCTGAAAAAATCAAATAAAAATACCCTTTCATCGCCTGCAATTCTCTACAGGCAGTTCCTCTTCAGTGTAATGGCATATTATATCACTGATATTTTATGGGGCTTTCTCGCTTCCTTTAAAATAAAAACATTTGCCTACATTGATACCCAGATTTATTTTGCAGTAATGGTTCTTTCGGTTTTCTTATGGGGCCGTTATGTAATTGCCTATCTTGAAGAGAAGAACCTTTTTACAAGAATCCTTTATTATACCAGCCTGACAATCTTTGTTTTAGTTCTTGTTGTTTTAGTAGTCAATTTATTTATTCCTATTGTTTTTTATTTTGATGAAGAGGGAAACTATCACACAAGTCCTGCCCGCTATATAAATCTGACCGTTCAGCTCCTGCTTTTCTTTATAATGACAGTTTACACAATTTATATTTCAACAAAGAGAGACAGGCCCGTAAAGTCCAGATACAGAACGATCGGGCTTTTTGGCCTCGCAATGACTATTTTTATTGCCCTGCAGGCCATATATCCTTTTTTGCCTTTTTATGCAATGGGGTTCATGCTTGGAACCTGTCTTCTGCATACCTTTGTTCTTGAGGATGAAAAGGAAGAACACCGCAAGAAGCTTGAAGCTTTGATTAAAAAGGAAGAACTGCAGGAAAGAGAGCTTGGCATGGTCCGCCATATGGCTTATACAGATTCTCTTACCGGAATCAGAAACAAGGCGGCATACATTGAAGATATAAGTTTGATTGAACAGAAAATCAATTCTGGAAAAATCCAGAAAATCGGAATTGTTGTTTTTGATTTGAATAGCCTTAAAACAATAAATGATACAAAAGGCCACGATGCCGGTGATGAATATATCAAAAATGCCTGTCATATCATCTGCGAGCGTTTTAAGCACAGCCCTGTTTACCGCATTGGCGGCGACGAATTTGTTGCAATTCTTGAAGGTGAAGATTACGAAAAGCGCAAAGAACTTCTTACTGATTTTTCAAGAATTATTGATGAAGAAAAGACTCATAATGGTATTGTAATTGCAAGCGGTTCATCTACCTTCCACCCGGATAAAGACAACAGCTTTATGCGTGTTTTTGAGCGTGCAGACCGGCAGATGTACAAGTGTAAAAAGTTGCTTAAAGAAAGATAGATTGCTTCGCTACGCTCGCAATGACAAATACCCCGTCATTGCGAGGAGCCCGAAGGGCGACGTGGCAATCTAGATTTCCATATTCATCACAGTTCTAACTTCATTCAAAGTCTGAATACCAATCTCGCGGGCCTTTGCCGCACCGTCCAGCAATACCTTTCTGATATAGTCTGGTGACGCTTCGAGGCGGGCACGTTCCTCGCGCAATGGGCGAAGCTTTTCGTTAAGGGCTTCTGTGAGGGTTGCCTTGAGCATTCCACCACCGCCGTCACCAATACGTGCAGCAATTGCAGACGGCTCTTCACCGGTACAAAGGCTAATCAGCATAAGAAGGTTTGCAACCTCCGGACGGTTTACAGGATCATAAGTGATGTTGCGGTCCTGGTCTGTCTTTGCTTTTTTGATGAGTTTTGCAGTTTCATCTTCTGTAGCACTCAGCATTACGGCATTTCCGCGGCTCTTAGACATTTTCTGGCTTCCGTCCAATCCCAAAATCATTGGAGTTTTAGAAAGCAAAGCCTGTGGCTCTGGGAATACAGGTTCTTTTCCCATATCTGTACAGAACTTCTTGTTGAAGCGGCTTGCAATTGTACGGGTCATCTCAAGGTGTGGAAGCTGATCTTTTCCTACAGGAACAACGTTTCCCTTGCAGAAAAGAATATCGCAGGCCTGGTGAACAGGATATGTATACATTCCGGCATTTACGTTTTTAAGGCCGGCAGATTCAATTTCTTCTTTTACAGTCGGGTTGCGGCTGAGTTCAGCATTTGAAACCAGGGTAAGAAAAGGAATCATCAGCTGGTTACACTCAGGTACATAGCTGTGTGGGTAAATGATTACATCCTGCTTTTCAGGATTGATTCCGGCAGCAAGATAGTCGATTACCAGCTGCTTTGTATTCTGGCTGATTTTATCAAAAGCATCGTGGTCTGTAAGAACCTGGTAGTCCGCAATAAGAATCATTGTAGGCACGCCCATATTTGCAAGGCGGACACGATTCTGCAAAGAACCAAAATAGTGGCCGATATGAAGGAGTCCTGTAGGACGGTCACCAGTAAGTACGCGATATTTTTTAGGATTCTTGATTAAGTCTTCTTCGATTTTGCGGCTGCGTTCTACAGCAGCCTCAAAGCTCTTATTTATGTCTGTGTACTGAATTTCTTCACTCATTTTTTACTTCCTCGTCTATGTCATTCCGAACTTGTTTCGGAATCTATTATAGTTATTATAAAGAGAAACACTCTTTATATCAATAAAGACCTTCTATAACAAAGTGTTCTTTTTTTTTATAATGACAGAAGTCCATAAAATAACTATAATATAATCCGTGAATGCAATAGACGTGTTTCAGGACTGGCTTAACGACTACCTGAATTTTGAACATAATCCAAAAAAAGAAATCTTCTGGCTCGACACCATCGATTACCTATGCAAGCGCTTTGATAACCCGCAGGATTATGCTCCTTGTATTCACGTAGCAGGCTCAAAAGGCAAAGGCTCTGTTTCCCGCCTCATTTCCTGCATTCTCGACGAAGCCGGTTATAAGGTTGGTCTTTACACTTCACCTCACATTACAGACTTCCGCGAACGCATCTGTACACCTACAGGCTTTTTCTCAGAAGAGATTTACGAAAAAACCGTAAAAGAGCTCATGCCGAATATCGACTCAATCATTCCGGAAAATCTACCGGCAGAGCGCCCTCTTACCTGGTTTGAGCTTGTTACCCTTTATGCCTTCCTTACCTTCCGAAATGCCCAGGTAGACTGGTCTGTTTTTGAAGTAGGACTCGGCGGCCGCTTAGATGCAACAAATGTAATTCGTCCAAAACTTTGCTGTATCACTCCTATTGAACTTGAGCACACAGAGTTCCTTGGTAACACACTCGAAAAAATCGCCGCAGAAAAGGCAGGAATCATCAAAAACTGTACGCCGGTAATTTTTTCTCCTCAGCAGACTGAATCTGTAAAAATCGTACTGCGGGAAAAGGCAATTACCCGCCATGCGCCATATTATTTTGTAGATGATTTAATAACCAGCTCCTTCTATCATTTTAATGGAGCTGACAAGCGCATGACCGTGCATTTTGAAAGCGAATTATTTAACCGCCCAGTAGAAACAAATATGCAGCTGCTTGGAAAAATGCAGGCCCAGAATGCCGCAATGGCTGCAATTGCAATCAAAAAACTCTTGCCAAATCTTGATGAAGGAATTATTGAACGGGGTCTTGCTAAAGCAAAGCTGCCGGGCCGTTTTGAAATCCTTGAAAATGTAAAAGGCTATACAGAGATTCCGGCTGTAATTCTTGACGGTGCCCATACTCTGAACAGCATCCGCCTCACAATTGATACTCTGAATAAGATTTTTGGAGAACGTAAAGTTTCCCTGCTTTTTGCCTGTGCCGCAGACAAAGATGTAAAAGATATTTCCATGCTCTTCCGCTACCGTTTTGAGCATGTTTACGTTACCCGCCCGGGCGAGAAAAAAGAATCAAATCTTGCAGGTGAAATTGAAGCCTTCACCCACGCAGAAATCAAGTTCACCGCAGACGCAGATTATAAAATGATGATTAAAAAGGCCTTCGAAGAGTCTGCCGAAAACGGAAACATCCTCCTCGTAACAGGCTCTTTCTATTTAGTATCAGAAGTTAAAGAATTTCTCGGCGCACTCTCTTGCTAAGCGCCGTCAACACTTCATACGAAATCGTATTTCCAAGCTTTGCCAGGTCTTCCGCAGTATTCAATGCCCCGCTTTCCTTAGGTCCAAAAATAACTGCTGTATCAAAAACCTTTACATCCGGATTATCTTTTCCAATTTCTACCATGCACTGGTCCATACAGATTCGGCCGCGAACCGGGTAGTTTTTGCCATTAATTGTAACTTCAAGGCCCGGAGAAAAACGGCGGAGTAAGCCATCAGCATACCCAATTGGTAAAACAGCAATGTCTGTATCTTTATCTGCAACCCAGGTACGGCCGTAAGAAACTGATTTACCAGCCGGAAAATGTCTTATTGCAACAACCTTAGTTTCAAGGGCAAGAACAGGTTTTATATCAAAATGGCGGCCGGTCTTTTCAAGATATTCCTTTGTAATTTCATCAGGATAGTAGCCGTAGGTAATGATTCCAGGTCTTACCATATCAAACTGCATATCTTCATCATTTAAAAGAGCCGCAGAAGCCCCGCAGGAGCAAATTCCAGGCTCAATGCCCTTTTCCCGAACTCCCGCAACCGCCGCCTTAAAAGCCGCAAACTGTTCTTTTGTAAAATCAATATTTTCCGGGCTCAAACTGTCTGAAACTGCAAAATGAGTACACATACCGCCAAGCTTAAGCCCGCATTCTTCAATAAATTCAGCCTGCTCCCCCGCTTCTTCCGGATAACAGCCTATGCGGCCCATTCCGGTATCAACCGCAAGGTGAACCTTATAATCAGCATAACCTTCCCGCTTAGCCGCATCAGCAATCAGCTTAATATAATCTTTTCCAAATACAAGAGGAGTGATTTTATATTCAAAAAGTGCCGGCATCTCAGGCGGAGTACAAAGGCTCAAAAGCAGAATTCCGCATTTAATTCCGCCATCACGAAGCTCAATTCCTTCTTCTACAGTAGCAACGGCAACAAATTCAGCACCAACCTTTTCTGCAATCTGAGCGGTAAGAACGGCATTATGACCATATCCGTCTGCCTTTACAGCAACGCAGAGCTTTACATCCTTTTTTACATATTTTCTGATTTGATTTAAATTATATTCAAGATTATCTTTGTAGATAGTTGCTTTAGTACAGCGTTCCATAATCCCACCATTTATCCTTATAACGCATAATTATACAATTTATAGTAAATTTTCGGCAATATGTTATTGTAAAAAAAGGCTTTTAATAATACAATAAACTATTAAATTAAAATCAAAGAGAGTAATATTTTAAAATGAAAAAAAACAAAATCGTTTTATCAGCTTTAATTACCAGTATAATTCTGACTTCTTGTGCTACTACACCAGAAGCAGCAGAAAATCAGGATTCTGCAAATAATTCAAAAGACAAGGCTCCAAAGGCCATAGTTGTGCAGGAAAGCCCGGAAGATATCTTTATAAAATCTTTAGAAGGCATTTCTGTTCAAAAAGTCTCTTCACCAAAAGAGATTTCTAAAGGACGTAATTTTGCAGCCCCATTTGTTTTTTCAGTAACAAAAGCAGATGGCACTCCTGCAGAAGGCTTTGCCCTTACACTTGAATATCCGGCTTCAAAATCAGAAGGTCAGATTTCTTTCAATAAAACAGAATTAATTACAGATGCCGAAGGTAAAATCAGCTTTACAGCAGAACAGCCTTCTTTCGCTGTAAAAACTACAGTAAAAGTTTACCCTAGCCCAGTTAGCGAAGATCCTTCCCTTGCAGAACGATTAAAGCCATACACTGCAGAAGCAGACTGGAAGGTAAAATCTGATTTAGCTTCAAAAGGTGCTGTACTTTTCGTATGGGATTTCAACGAAAAAGACCGCCCAGTAAACAATTCATACAATATTCAGGCAGAATTCCGCAGTCGTGGAATCACCATGGTGGGAAACGGCCCTATCGGCGAAACTTCATACATCGGTAAGCCAAAAGCACTTTATAAAGACACTTACGATATTATTGGTGGAAATGCTTACGGTTATATGATTTACGGTACAATCAAATTTGAGCAGCCGGTAACAGCCCTTGAAGATGAATCAGGCTATTACTGCATCTTAAAGGCAGAAATCGAAGCCGTAGGTATGAAAAAAGGTGATGTAATTTATTCTTCAGTTATAAGCTACGAATCGAAGGGCAAAAACTGGAATGAATGCGTTTCAAAGGGAAAAGAAAAACTTGCAGAACTCGTTGTAAGCGACATTATTTACGGCTTATAAGGTTCTTAAGGATGGATATATGATTTATACAGATACAAGAGACAGCAGCGTAAAAGCTGATTTTAAGACTGCCGTAATGGGTGGTATGAACCAGGCAACAGGTGGACTTTATATTCCTGTTGAATTCCCTAAGCTGGATAAGGCTCTTTTGAACAAGGATCCGGCTCCAAGCTTCCGCGATGTTGCCTTTAATATGGCAAAGCCTTATGTAGAAGGCGAAATTCCTGATAATGACCTGGCTGCCATCATTGCAGATGCATATCCTTTCCAGCCAAAGGTTGTTCCAGCTGATGCTATTTCTTACATCATGGAGCTCTTCCATGGTCCAACCTGTGCTTTCAAAGATTTTGGTGCCCGCTTTATGGCCCGCACAATGTCTTACTTCAACCGTAACGAAGACACACCACTCCACATTTTAGTTGCAACTTCCGGTGATACAGGTTCTGCTGTAGGTTCTGCTTTCCACGGAGTTCCAGGCCTCGATGTTACAATTCTTTATCCGGATGGAAAAATCAGCCCTCTCCAGGAAAAACAGCTTTCTACTTTCACAGGAAACGTTCGTGCCCTCAAGGTAAAAGGTACTTTTGACGACTGTCAGAAGCTGGTAAAAACAGCCTTTACAGATACAGAACTCCGCGGTAAACTCCGCCTTTCTTCTGCAAACTCAATCAATATTGCACGTCTTTTGCCACAGAGCTTCTACTATATGTACTCTGCTTTGACTGTAAGAAACCGCAGTGCTATGGACAATAAGATTCAGGATCCTGCAATCATTATGGTTGTTCCATCTGGAAACTTCGGAAACCTTACTTCAGGTCTCATTGCCCGCGAAATGGGTGCTCCAATTGCAGGTTTTGTTGCAGCTACTAATACAAATAAGACAATTCCAGACTGGATTGCAACAGGTGACTACAACGCCCGCCCTTCAGTTGAAACATATGCTAATGCTATGGACGTAGGTGCTCCAAGTAACTACGAACGCATTAAGGCTATGTACACTCTGGATCAGGTTCGCGAGCTCTTTGCTTCTTACTGGCTTGATAACGACGGAATTAAGGCTGCTATCCGTTCATGCAACGACAAAACCGGCTACATCATCGACCCACATGGAGCAATCGGCTGGCAGGCATGGGATGATATTCGCAGCGGCGCAATGGAAAAGCTTATTGCAGGCGAAAAGAATGACTGGAATAAACCGGGACTTACACCTAATGTACCTTCATGGGCTTCAAAGGTTGTTGATAAAAAGGCTGTCGGCGTAATCCTCGAGACAGCATCTCCTGCTAAGTTTGGTCAGATTGTAACAGATGCAATCGGTAAGGAACCTCCTATGCCGGACCGCCTCGAAGCAGTTATGCGTCTTCCTGACAACGCTATTCCAATGGAAAATGATTATAATCTCTTTAAAGACTGGCTTATTGCCAATCTCTAATTTTTCATAGACTGGACAAAAAGTTCGTATAAATCACGGTCAAAGGTGATTCCCTTACGAACTTCCCAGTTTGTGCCCTTTCTGCGGTGCTCAGCAATTCCAAAGGGGCCGCGGAAATTCCACAGGGCAAATCCAAAATCAAGTTCATTTAATACAGAAAAGAAATCCTTATACCAGGCAAGGGCTGTTTCATTATCTACCTTGTCATAGCAGCCGCATTCACCAATATGAACATTTGCCCCGCTATCTGCAAGTTCTTTCCAGGGCTTGTAAAAATCTAAAAGGGCCTGGCGGCTCCATTCTACTCCATCACACTTCATTCCGGGCCATTTCGGGTATTCCCAGTCGAAGGAGCCGGAGTTTTTCATCCATTCTGCCTGCCAGTGAGTAAGGCGCATAGGCATGTAACCGCGGCCGCTAAGTACAACGCCAAGGTCTAAAAGCTCAGGGCAAGCCATATGTCCGCCTGCAAGACCATCGCAGACAATAGTTCGCTCAGGGCTGATATTTCTGATTTGGCTGACTACCCGGCTCATAATTGCCTTGTGATTTTCTCGGGTAAGACCGTACTGGCCAGGGCTTGGAGGCTCATTTAAAAGATCAAAGCTGAGCTTGTCTTTGGAATAAGAAGAATAGCGCTGGGCAAAAAGCTTCCATAAATTAGTAAAAGCGTCCTGAGCAATTTTATCTGTCCACAGGTTGTCGCGCTCCAGGTTATTTCCGTTAATGCAGTAGCCGGGAGCACGGTGCACATTCAGGGAACAGTGAAGTCCTCTTGAAATGATTGTATCAATGCAGCGGTCCAATACCTTAAGCATCTTCTCATCCGGCTGGTCATAATTAAAATCATGCAGAATATAACGGTAATCCAGAGGAAGGCGGATAAAATTACAGCCCATATCAGCTATAAAATCGACATCATTTTCATCAATGCGAATGCTTGCAGGATTTTTTGAACCTTCCTTCCCGTCAGAAGAAAAGGTCCAGAGCATGTTAAAGCCGTACCATTTCATAGTGCACCTTTATTTAGTTGATTTTATCAGAAGCTAATTTTAGCGGGAAATAAAACCGCGTTTCTCGAGTTCTGCCAGAATTACTTCCTGGATTTCTTCAGGAGTTTTTTCATTTACATCTATAATCAGGTCGCAGAAGGCGTAGTCGTTGTTGTCTATTCCGTAGAATTCCTTGTAGCGGCGGGTATCTTCGCTGTCGCGCATGGCAGTAAAGTCTTTGATTGCCTGAAGGTCGCCACCCTCTCGGTTGTAAACACGGCGGGCACGGGTGTCGTCGCTGGCTAAAAGATAAACCTTGAGGTCTGCCTCCTTCAGCATCCAGATTGCAAGGCGGCTTCCGAGTACGCAAGGCTCTGCAAGTGCCAGCTCAACCTGATGCTTGTCTACGTATTTGTCGTAGGAGTCGTCTGTTTTAGCCGCTTCAATTACTTCCGGCAAGGTCATACCTTTTTCGGCAGCCAGCTGGCGGAAGGTATAATTAATAAGTTTAACTCCCAGTGTTTTTGCAAGCATACCGCTCACAGTTGTATTTCCGCAGCCAGATTTTCCGCTGATTGCGATGCGTAAATCTTTATTTAACTTCATAATTTCCTCCATATCTAGATTGTCGGGTCAAGCCCGACAATGACAAATTATGTCATCCTCGGGCTTGACTCGGGGGATCTTTTACTCAACGTTTTTGCTTTGTTCCCGAATATTCTCCAGACTATCCTTAGCCGTAATTACCATTGCGCCAACTTCGGCAAACTGATTTTTGCTGCCGATAGTATTGATTTCGCGGTTCATTTCCTGGCAGATAAAGTCCAGCTTTTTGCCCGGTGTCGGATTATTTGCAAGTTCTGAGCGCATTGCCGCAATATGGCTGTTTAAGCGCACAATTTCTTCGTTGATTGTATATTTCACCAGCATTGCGGCAGTTTCTGTCATAATGCGGTTTTCATCAGCTTTATCTTCCAGAAGCTCACGGAACTTTGTTGTAATCTGTTCCTTGAACATTTCTTCCATTTTTGGCTGCCATTCTGTAAAAAATTGTGCACACCTTGAGAGTTTTTCTAACTTTTCCTGCAGATCGCGCTTCATATTTTCGCCTTCTCGCTCGCGGTCTGCATTGAACTGCTCAAGTACAGAATCAAAAATCGGCTCAATCAAAGCCTTGTATTTATCCATATCATAAGAGCGGTTAGAAACGATTACACCCGGCTGGCTCAAAATAAAATTCAGAGCCGCTTCAGAATCAGTTCCAAAACCGGAAGCCTTAATCACTTTTTTTACAGCCTCAGAATAAGCCTTTACAGCCCCCTCATCCACAGTAATATCAGGATTACTTTCCAGCTCCTTTATGCGGATGTAAACATCAACCTTACCGCGGGCAACCTTTTCTGTAATCTTGCTGCGAAAGTAAGCTTCCAGCGGGTTGAGATATGGCGGAAGATTGATTGTAAGGTCTAAAAAACGTGAATTTACAGATTTTATTTCCACAGAAACGATTGCTGTTTCCAGGGATTTTTCTTCATAAGAATATCCAGTCATTGATGTCATAAAAAACCTCTATTCATTTACAGTCATGCTGAACTTGTTTCAGCATCTATCTTAGAGACCCTGAAACAAGTTCAGGGTGACGTTAATTGTTTAATATTTCCTTACCTAATTTCCAGTTGTCGCCGGCCCCCATTGTAATAAAAAGGTAGCCATCCGGATATTCAGGGCCAAGCGGCTTTTCGATTTCTGCCTTAGCAAAATCTGCCGCATCAAGAATCTCTTCATAATAATGAACGTTCTTCTGACCGCTTGCAAGAACTGCCTCATAAAGAGTTCGGCCGGTAATATCAAAATCAGCAGGATTTTCACGGGCAGAAGAATAGATTTTATGAAGAATTACTTCGTCTGCGGCAGTAAAACAGCGGGCAAACTCCGGTAGCAAAGCCTGAGTGCGAGAATAAGTGTGGCTCATAAAATCAATTATGATTTTGCGGCCTTTATAAAATTCGCGGTAGCCTTCAAGGGTTGTCTTTACGGCAGTAGGATGATGACCGTAATCATCGAGTACAATTACATCAGCTCCATTTTTATTTTTGAAACGCCCTACTATCTCGCTACGGCGTTTTCCACCGCTAAAGTTCAAAAGCCCGCGGCGAATATTTTCATAGTAGTCCAGAGGATTCTTGCCAAACTCGCGCAGCAACTGACACACCAGAGCCACAGCCGCAGCCGCGTCCAGAACCTCGTGGCGGCCGGGCATTGCCAGAGCAAAGTCTCCCTTGCCAGCAAAAAGGCCAAGGGTAAAGGAATTGCGTTCGTTTTCAACTTTTCCGAAGGTGACAGCAAAATCACCATCAGCCTTCTCCCCATAAGGCAGCGCTACAATATCCGGTCTCTTCTCATGCACAAGCCCTATTGTATCGCAAGCCCCCTTATCATCAGCACAGTAAATAACCTCGCCGCCTTCCGGCAGTTTGCAGATATAATCAATAAATGCCTGGCGGATATCTTCATAAGTCGGGTAATAATCCTCGTGGTCCGGCTCAACAGAAGTAAGAATAATCTTCTGCGGACAGAAGCTCATAAAGTGCCGCTGATACTCGCAGGTCTCGGCTACGAAGATGCTTCGGTGGTTGAGTGCCTGCGAAGCAGGTGTATCGAAACCACCCTTTTCGCCTTCCCCAGTGGTTTCGATACGTTCGCTACGCGAACACTCAACCACCGTATTTGACGTATAAGTACAAGTCCCGCCAAAAGAGTTTATCACACTGCCCGCCAATACCTGGCTTGGCAAATCAATTTCTTTTAAGATTGTTCCGACAAGGCCCGTTGTAGAAGTTTTACCGTGAACCCCGCAAACACCGCAGGAATAAGAACGCTCGCTGTAAGCCCCAAGCGCCTGAGTGTAAAGCAAACAAGGCACCCCACGATGAACAGCCTCAATCAAATCAGGATTTTTATCGAGCTTATAGGCAGAAGAATAAATTACATACTGAACATCATCAGTAATATTTTCAGTCCCAAAAGGAAGGGCATGCAAGCCAAGCTTTTCAAGAACTTCATCAGTATAAAAACGCTCGCTGACATCAGACCCGGTAATCACAGCTCCCTTATGAAAAAGAATCTCCACAAGAGCCGCCATTCCAGTTCCCTTAATTCCAACAAAATGTATATGAACGCCGCGAAAATCTTCGGGCAAAGAAACTGCATTATTTGACATAAAATCATTTTATCACAATGCCACTTTTAAGACAATGAAGGAAAAACCCGGAAGTCATCACATCAAATTAGTTCTGGTGGAAGTATATATAGTATATTATAAAAGCACCCGTGACATGGGCGGTTTGCCCCCGAACTTGACTGGTCGAAAGATCAGAATCTTTAGTAGGGAGGCGATGCTATTGAGTTTATATGAAACGCTTGATCTGGTACTTCGTATCATCAAGTTTATCTATGACGTACTTAGCACCCTTCATCGCAGACGAAAGCGAAAGAAGAAGATAAGTAAAAAATAGTGCCACCCTGTCTATGACCCAGAGTGGCACGGAAGCCTAAATAGGCAATGCTAAGTGGGGCAAGACGCTTGTCGCGGGTGCCCTTTCTTTAAATATATACTATATACTTTTAAAAAGCAAGTAATAATATTTCTCAAGCAGTTTACAATCTATACAATACCATTTGTACGCAGTTAACTACCATAAATCCAGAATCTTTTTCCTAACTTCCCCGCTCAAACCTTGTCCGGGCTGGTTGATAAAATAGGGATTTATGAAATTCAGCATATTTGTACAAATCAGTTTTTCTGCCCGGTCGTGGTAAACAAAACCTTCTTTTACCAGTTCCTCATCGGAAAACTGCCGCCAGTAGGCAATTCCTTCTCCATGGGAAAGCACTTCATTTACCAGAGTTTTATCCTTAGTCGAACAATCAACCATAAGATCATGGTAGATGTCAAGATAAACACGGTTCAGGTTTGCATCCGGAAAATCATTTATAAGGCGTCTGCCGTCCAGAATTAATTCGGGGTGAAAATGAACGTCTCCAAGAGAAATAAAAAGGCCGTTCCCCATAAAATCTTCCTGGCAGCTGAAGTTTACAATAAAGCCAAGACCGCTTTCTTTGGAAAAATCTTCAAGGGCTAAAAAGATTTCTTCTGCCGTGTCTTGATGATTTCCAATCAGGTTGATATTGCGGTTTCGTTGTGAAAGTCTTACAACCTCATCTTTTTCGATAATACCTCTTTTGAAAAAGAGCTCTGTTATTTTTGCAGAAAGAGCATCCAGCTCCACCATGTCCTCAACAAAAATCACTTCGTTCCATACAAGTTTTTTCACCGCTGTGATTTTTACAAGGCAAATAAAATCATCCATTGTTTCTCCATAAACATTACGAATGAGGACATTGCAGACAGTGATCGCCGGCAATGTGAACCTCAAGCCAGCAAATGTCCTTTTCGAGTTTTTCAAAAATGCCGAACTTTTCATTTTTTTCAAGGTAATCAGCATAAGCCATAAGAGCGCCAAAATTATTTAATTCTACACAAATCTCTTTATCGTCACAGGTTAAAATTTCCCGATTCATTCCACCAAAAGCCCAGTCCTTGTAAATCTTGTAATGATGATTCATCTTCTTTTCGGCAATGAGTCTGATAAGATTGTCACCGCTCTTAAGACGTTTTTCATCGCCACCTTCAGGCAAAACCTCAACCGCACTTTTTCCTTCGGCATCAGCATTTTTAATATCTTTAAGATATGAATCATACCCCTGTGGTGGATTTTCATAAGAATAAAGCTTCCAGCCTTCCATTTCAAAAGTTGATGATGGCTCTTCTTTTGTCTCTTTCAAGATTTCCGACATAATCACATCTCCTTAAAAAATGGCAGTTCCCGCTCCTTGGGCAGCTGCCAAGCCCGAAACCCCGGCAGAAATCTGCCGTTCAAAAACCAGCGCTTCTATTCGAGGCACTGAACAAAAACCTCATTTTGTCCCTGGGTATAGCAGGCATGAACAAGCGATGAACAATAGGGACACACCACCTGCAAACCGTCTTTTATTTCAAGAAGATTTTTGCTGAATGAAAAACGCATATCACCACACCTGGGACAGGAAATGGTAAAAACATTTGCTTCATTCAAAACTGCAAAAAACTCCCTTATGTTCTGATTTCTAATCGCTTTGTTTTCCTCTGCCATTTTGCTCCTCTCTTGAAATATTCATAGATTGTTTCATTTCTTCTGAAGCCATCATCAATGATTTTAGAAAATCCAAAAGGTAAACTTCAGCCTCAGTTTCTGCTTTCATGTCTGCCAGTTTTTTTGACAAATCTTCAGGCTGCATTTTAACCCTCCAGCAAAAAATCCGGGATATCAAGCTTTGCTTCCTTAACTTCCTTTCTGAAGCACTCAAGTCCATAAAGCCTGATTAGTTCTTTCAGCTTAGTATTTCTTATAGTTTTATCTGCGGAAATCTTTCCAGCTTCTTTAAGTCTGTTCAGTAATTTTCTATGCATCATATAACAGGCTCCAACTGAAGACATAAGCAAAACCTCCCTGAAAGTCATTTTAGAATTTCACTTTTTCTGGCTTTCTATAATAATATAAAAGAAAATTAAGGAGAGTTTAGAAAAAACTTTTCATATTTCTTTCACCTTACTGTTTACTTATAATATTTTTACTTGTTATTTAAACATATATATAGTATATTATTAAAGCACCCGTGGCATGGGCGGTTTGCCCCCGAACTTGACTGGTCGCAAGGCCAGATTCTTTAGTAGGGAGGCGATGCTATTGAGTTTATATGAAATGCTTGATTTGGTACTTCGTATCATCAAGTTTATCTATGACGTACTTAGCACCCTTCATCGTAGACGAAAACGAAAGAAGAAGATAAGTAAAAAATAGCGCCACCCTGTCCTTTTGAACCACAGAGTGGCGCAATACCTAATTAATTAGGTAACCATTTCGTGGGGCAAGACGCTTGTCACGGGTGCCCTTTTTTTAAATATATACTATATGCTTCCAAAAAGCAAGTAATAATATTTTATCAAGCAGTTTACAATCTCAATTGTGCTTTACATTTTCCTCCTTCTTCAATACCCTCACCCGAAGTTCTACTGCACAGCCCGTTTGTACAATTGCAGTCAGGCGGTGCTGGCCATTCCAGAGACGACCGGTGTCATAGTGCAACGTCTCCGTCAGAGCATTTCACAGATCTTGCGGGAATATTTTCGTTCCAATACTTTTCTTTTTTCACGGCTTCCCATTGAGCAACAGACCCCTTGAATTCAATTTTTTCAAGTGCTTTGCATTTCGAAAAGGCACACCCGCCTATTTCTGTAAGACTTTTCGGTAATTCTACCGACACAATCGAATCATTATTACTAAATGCTCCAGTGGCAATTCCTCCCGAAATTTTTGTAACTCCGTCTGGAATAATTATATTTTCGGCATAATAATCAATACATTGTGTAACTTCACCATTTTCAATTAACATTGCTGGTTTTTCATAAACGCCATCTGAACATTTAACGTCTTTTGCAGGAACGCAACTAAGCATATCGTACATGTTTTTTACGGATTTCCATTCCGAAATCGTTCCTTTGAATTCAATTTGAGACAATTTTTTGCAAAGCCCAAACGTTCTGCCTCGAAATATTTCTTCGACACTTGAAGGGATTATAATTTTTGAAAGAACTTCGCATCCATAAAAGCATTCATAAGGAATATTTGTAATACCAGAGCCGATAACAACAGTTTGTAATGCCTTAAAATTTGCAAAAGCGTCATCTTCAATTAATGTTGCAGTATCCATAATGTATATAGTTTCAAGTGTAGTATTATCCTGATATTTCTTATGAAAAGAAGTCTCCTTTATGTCCTTACGGGCAACAGCATATTTATTCGCCTTTTCCCCTGCTACTTCCAATTTATTTGCATCAGCGAAAGCAAGCAATTCCTCAAATGTTGCACCTGATTTTACTTTTTCAAGAAAATCAGGCAATGTTTTTTCCCAAGAGCAAGCCTTGCTGTTCAGAAGCCGAAGTTCTATTCCCAAATCTCCGCATTTTACAGCGAGTCTCTGGGAATTGTCGTTTTCATCTTCCCAAATCTCAACACTTGCTCCAGATTCTTGTACCATTTTTTCCAGCAATTCTTTTACTGTTCCCATTTCAATTGTTTCTGCCATAAAAGCCTCCTATTAATTAATTTCTACATTCCCTTATAAATCTATAAATTCAGCATCATAATTTATACTAACAATCAATTGCTTTCTTACCTAAAAGCTTCTGTAATTCTAGTTCCAACTACTTAAGATCTTTTACTGGTGTTGCTCACCTCTTTTGCTGAATGCACCCCACTTTTCGCTGTTGGGGAAATTCACCCAACCGACGATATACCAGTTCCCATCCTCGCACTTTTCAGTCACCGTGATGACTGGCTGATATTCCCCGGAAGGTATTTTTCCCGTGATTGGAGCAACTTTATTTACGTTCGGGAATCCGTTGCCTTTAAAAAGCCCTTGACCGTTTCCGACTGAAATTGTTGCTACATGGTAGCCGTCAAGTGTACCTCCAAAGAATTGACCAGCCTTAGAAAAATAAAGGCTCATATTAAGAGGACCTGTTCCGTGAGAAGCGTCATTCTGTACTCTATCAGCTTTTAATGTGCACATGTTGCTATTATAAGAATACGAAGCTCCAGTTATTGTAACCGTTGTGTCCGAGCCTTTTGGAGCTGCGTTTTGAGGACCTGCTCTATTTATAAATGTCCATTTTTGCGGATTGTTTAAGTTTGCCCATCCGACGATGTACCATTTTCCATCCTCGCATTTTTCGTTCACTGTAAAAACAGGCTGATATTCACCAGTTGCAGGATCACCAGTAAAAGGTACGCTCACTTCTATATCAGGGTAACCATAACCGGTTGATAAGCCCATACCACCTTTAATTTCAGATTCTGCCATCAAAATCCCTGATATTCTTCCACCGTTATATTTGCCCGTGTCTGACAACCAAAATTGTAACTTTAAAGGCCCCGTTCCATGCTCTGATTCATTCTGAATCCGCCCAACTTTTAACGTGCAGTTTCCCCTGCAACTTTGCCAGTTGTAAGAACTGCCTTGCAAGCTGACTTTTGTATCTGAACCTATTGGAGCTGCAGAAACAGGGGCGTCTTTTGACGGGTTTGCGGTCGCCCCGTTGTTTGCAGGAGCTGCTGGAGCAGGCGAAATGTATACATTATTGCTATTCATACGGTTATAACAGGCCGCCGAGCAATAACTTAAGGAAGAATCATAGTTATTGTAACCATTGAGTATTTTTTTTCCACATACTTTACAAGAAAAAGGACTTGCATCTAAAGCTGCTTGTGTTGAGCAACGATCCGAACAATATTTTTTCCCGATACAATCAATTTGATTGTTAGTAACATAACTATCTCCCCATATTGGCTGACCACACCAATCACATGTATCCATATATATTTCTCCCATAAAAAGTCAACGAACAAGTCGACTTTCTAAAATACTTAAATTTATTTATCCACACTATGATGGATTACTTTCCTCAATTTTTTTCATTGCATTTTTTATTTTTTTTCGCAAATCTTTAATTGTTGTATCTGCAGGTATTTTGGCATACTGGTATTTATAAATACCTTTATTGTATACGTTCAGTCTTCCATCTTTTTTGTGGTTTATTCGATCTTCTTCAAAGATTTCATTTAGTATACTTTCAAAATATTCGGAAAGCTTTTTCTCACTTTGCTTTAGGACGGTTCTGTCTTTTGTTTCTGCAAAGATACAAAATTTTTCTCGTTGAATTTCTACTCCATAAACGACATTTGAATTATCTGGAATATAAGTCCATTTCAATACCGATCCATTCATAAAATAAATATCAGACTTCCAGTCCTTACCGGCATTTATATTGAGAGTTTTTTGTACTGTAGATGCATACAATTTCTGATATACATCATGCAGACGTATTTCTTTTAGAGTATTCAAAACTTCTTTATCAACCAGATATGGACTATTTTCTTCTGAAGCACTCGTTACAACAAGACTTATAATTTTAAGCAATGATTCGAGGAGTTTTTTATATGAAATTAAGAATTCATTTCTAAACTTCTGTTCATCACTTGTTAATGAAAACTGAGCTTTAGAAAGGGCCTTGCATAAATCTTCGTATGCAACTGTCTGCCAATTTACTGGCCGATTTTTTTCAAAAACTCTTAATGAATCCTGTGGTGCAAAAAGAATAAATGTATAATTATCTTTTTTATTCTTCTTTCCCTGACATACAACTTCATAACGTTCCAGTTGTTTTTTATCCGGCAGGCTTTTGAATTTATTCTCAATAATTACAAAATGCTTATCCGCTTCATTATCTTTTTTATGACAGGTTACAAACAAATCAAAATGATTTTTTTCTCTTTCTACTCTTTCAATTTCAAGTTCATCATTTATAAAGAGTTTTACAATTGGCTGAATGCCTTTGTCATTATGATTTTCCAAAAGCCATCCAAGTATATTGCTGTGAAACAACTCTTTATCACCAAGAGAAAGTGTATAAACAAGACTCTGCTTAAGAGAAATTACTGTGTTTTTTAATAAATCAGCCATCATTTAGTTACCTCTTACACACTGGCAACACATTCACCGCAGAAGCTGGCACCTTCTTCCAGTTGAACTTTCCTTCAATTATTTATGAAATTTAATTCCAACTGCGTCGTAGCGGGCAAACGGGTCATCACCAGGTTTCCAGCCTTCGGGCATTTTTGTACGATATTTGTTTAATTTTTCATTTTCTTCTTTTGTGACGGTAGCAATTTTCCAGTATTTATTTAAAAGCCCCTCTATGCTTTCTACAGAAAATTCTTTACCATCTTCAAAATGCCCTTTTATGCTGGCTTCGTAACATGGCTCCTGAATATATCTTGCTTTTGGAACAATGTGTTCAAATACAAGTTTTGCATTTTTATCATCCTTGATTTTATAAGCCTCTTCGGAATAGTAATCTGTATTTTTCTTTCCAAAGTAGCTGATATAAAGATTAGAAAGGAATTTTCCAAGACCTTCTTTTAATCCGGCTTTAATATCAGGATTTTTCTTAATAGCAGGCTTTAATGCTGTAAGCATCTGATAATAAGCTTCTGCCATTTTTCTAATAGCTTCTTTTCTGTTCATAATTTATTTACTCCTCGTCATAGACCTTTCACAGATAATATAAAAACTACAATATGATAGTTTAATTTTACGCCCGCTTCTCTCATAAAAACAGTATGCAAACTTTGGGAATATACATGAGTTAACTCACTCTTTTTTAATGAGTAAAATTGATTGCGCGGGGGCTTAGGTGTGTTATACTAAAATTAATGAAAAAACTGATTTTGATTGATGATCACAAAATGCTTCGTAAGGGAATCTCGGCTTTTTTTACGGAAAATTCTGACTGGACTATTCTGGCCGAAGCCGAAAGCATAGAAGAGATTTCTTCTTTTCTTAAGAAAAATCCACTTACACAGGAAGATACGATTATTGCGATTGTTGATATTCAATTAAAAACCACCGCAGAAAGCGGTATAAACGGCGGCTTTGATGTGGTAAAGCTTCTGACTTCTCATCATATCCCAAGTGTAGTTTTTTCCAGTCATGACACCGGCTCCTGCATTGAGCGGGCAATGTCTGCTGAAGTTGGAGCTAAGGGCTTTGTTTCAAAGCTTAGTGATGAAAAAATGCTGCTGGATGCGGTAAATACGGTTGCCCAAGGAAAGACCTTTGTTCAGCCGGATTTAGTTTCTGCCCTTTTAGAAAACCGAAGTATTTTTATGACACTCACAAAACGAGAGCAGCAGGTTGTAAATCTTATTTCTGATGGATTTACAAACGAAGAAATTGCCGACCGGCTTGAGATAAAGCTTTCTACCCTGGAGAACTACATAAGCGTAATTTATGATAAGCTTGGCTGCCGCGACCGCTCTGCCTTGCTTGAAAAACTGCGCTAAATAATAGAAAATATCTGCATGAAAAAAATCATGCACAAAAGAACAAACCTCAGGGGCCTTTTATTTCTCTTCATTTTAATTTTCTTTTCTCAAAATCTTTTTGCCATAGAGAATTCTGTAAAAAATCTTTTAACTACCTGGAATGATTTCTGGACTACATATTCTGAAATTGATTTTAATGCGGCAAACAAGACTCTCGCACCCCCTGCCATCACCCCTCTTCTAAACAATCTGATTTTTCAACTGGAAGATTTTTCAAAATCTGATGCCTATATTACAGAAACAAACGGCAAAAAATCTGAAAGTGCCCTTTACATAGACTACGCTCTTGAACACGCCCGCAATGCACAAAAAACTTTGCTTCAGACTAATCAAGATAATCAAAACAATTTTTCTGATTTCCAGAAGGAAGTTTCTCTTCTTACAATTCAGATGAATCAGTTTATGAAGAGTGAAATTGATTCTGACAGAAATTTTATGATTCTCTTTGTTGAGCTTTTATGTCTGATTTCCTTTTTGAGTATTGCCGTTGTTCTTGGGGCTGCTAAATATATTAAAAATAATCAGAAAATTGCCTTCTTAAATGAAAAGAATAAGGCAGAAGAGCTTGTTACAAAAACAATCACCCGGGTACAGGAAAGCGAACGAAGCCGTATCTCCCACGACCTTCACGACACAGTTCTCCAGGATATGAGGACTGCCCTTTTATTTGTGCACAAGCTTGAAGAATCAGAAAAACTTGCACCGGAAGAAAAAGATATTCTGAATAAAGTAAACAACCTGGAAAAGCAGAATATGAAAAATATCCGGAACATAATCCGCAATCTTACTCCTCCGGAAATTGAAACTGCTGATTTTGCCCTGCTTTTAAATGAGTATGCCTTAAACACAGAAGAAAACTCCGGCCTTCCCTGTAAGTTTTACGCAGCAGAAAGCGAACTGTACAAAAAGCTTTCTCCAATTCAAAAGCTCCACATATTCAGAATTGTGCAGGAAAGCCTGACAAATGCAATCAAACATTCCGGAGCAAGCGAGTTAAGTCTTATTGTCCGCGAAGAAAATGGCAGTCTTGTTTTTTTGATTAGTGATGACGGCAGGGGCTTTTCTGAAAATGATAAAAAAGACAATTTCTCTGAAGAAAGCACTCACCTTGGCTTAAAGGGAATGAAGAGCCGTGCTGAAATTCTTGGAGCAGAATTAATCGTCAACAGTAATTCCGAAAGCGGAACCCAGGTAAGGCTTACTGTGGGTGGCTTTCAAGAGTCTGAAGCCACTTGATTTTACAAAGCCCTTTATAAATAAAAAGCCCAAGCGTTACACAGATTCCCTTATCCAGAAGATTTACAGGAATACGGGGAATAAAAGCCGAAAGAAAAACCGGAATATCAAAACGCAAAAGATAAAGGTAAAAAGTTCTCACCTGGGCAGTTTCACGGTATTCAACTAAGGCTCGCAAAATTGTAAAAATAATAGCCCCTTCTATGCTTATTATGATTGCTATGATTATCAGAAGCAGAAGAACATCAAAGAAATCTAATTTAGTCTGCTTTATATTTCTTTTTCTAAGATAAAGACAAATAACTAAAACTACTGTAAGACTACAGATTGACCAGGTTAAATCTGACGGCGGATTTGAATGTACAAACATTGAAAAAAGATGAAATAAAAAAGCCGCAATAAGGCCGCTGACAGCTCCAAACAAAGAAGCAGTTACCGTAAAGACTGTATCCATAAAAAGTGGAATCGGATAATAATCCTGAATGCTGCACAGGGCAAGGTTCAGCAGGGCACAAACTAGGCCAATTATGATTTGAAAAAGAAAAGGATATTTTATAATTTGATTTAACTGTATTTTTTCACCGCGAAAATTTTGAGACAAAGGGCTAAAATCATTTTTCATCGTAAAATGATTTTAGCACATCGAAGCCTTTTATACAATTTTAATCAAATGATATTCCTGCCACAAGTCTTACCAGAAGGTTAGAGCTTTTTACTGTAAAGTCCGGTTCATAAGAATAAGCATCAAAATAAGTAAATGTATTACTTGTAGTTCTATAGGCAATTTCAATACCCGGACGTAAATAATTGATTCCAAAATCAAAAACTGCTTCCAGGCCGGCTTCCCAATAAAACTGTCTCACCTTTGGTTCATCAAAACCAAGTTTAATGCCGGCACCTGCTTTTGGAGAAATACAGAACATATTAAAGTTTAATGGAAGCTTTATAACTCCGCCAACACCAAATGCATTAGCGTCTACATTTCCAAAAGATATACGCTGATATTCTACTTGAGCACCAAACATTCCAAATTCACCAGGAAAAATAGATAAAGCAAAATTAAAACCAGCCTTTGAATCAATTTTGATTCCATCAACTTTAGCCTCTAATGGAATAATTGCTCCACCGCTTACGGCAAGTAAATAAGGACTTTCTAAACCTTCCCAGCTGATTTCGGGTATCCCCTTAGACGCAGTCTTTTTAGACTTAGATGAAGAAGATTTCGATTTATTCTTGTTTTTATCCTTTTTTGAATCTGAAGTAGAAGCAATTCTATAAAGTCCATGTTCTTTCTGCCAGATTATTTTTGAAAGATTTTCATCGTTTGCTTCCTGGCCAGAATAATTTTCAAAGAGCTTGTAAGCAACTGCATAACGAAGTCCTTCAATTGGATTAAAGGTAAATTCAATTAATACACGGTCACGAACCTTTGTTGGAGCATGGCGCAGAATATCATCAAAATAATCCTCCCCCTCTTCTGAAGCATAACTATAAGAAACAAATTTTACGATTGAAGTATAATCATTTGAAGAATCACTTAATGCGGCCTTTAGTTTTGCCTCTCTTTCTGCTTTTAATTCATTATCATCAAGAGCTTTGTTTGAATTGTCAATGAGCCTTGTAATCAATGCTGCAGGAATTGCAAAATTAGTAGATTCACGGCCTACAGCCTTCCAGGTATTGATACCGGCTACAGCATAACCAGCGTTTGCCGCCTTTGACTCTATAAGCAAAGGCCCACCAGAGTTTCCTGCATCAACCTGAGCTGAATGCTGAATTACTGTAGAAATTGAAGGATCTATCATATCCTTTATACGTGCACTGGCATTTGTAACACTTCCCTTTCCAAACTGCCATACAGGTTCCCCACCGAGTCCCGGGAAGCCTGCAGAAACAACATCCTGACCATCAGTTAGAGTGCCGGCATAAAGTGAAAGACCATTTTTAAATGGATTTGCATTTCCTTCAAAAGAAAGAATAGCCAAGTCTATATCATCATCTGTAATAAGTACTTTAAGTCCTTCGTACTTAGTAAGGCTGCCGTCTGCATTTTCAAACTCTACAGATGCAGAAGCAGCCTGACTGACAACATGTCTGTTTGTAACGATATAGTTTTTTCCATCCTTATCAACATAAAGAAAACCTGAACCAAAGCCTCCTTTAAGATAGCTGTCTACATATTCAGAGTAAGTAGAATAACCGCGTTTTTTAAGTGAATCTCGCAATTCTTCTAGAAATTCTATATGAGAAGGATAGTATTGTTCGCGCACTACGCACACATAATTTTTAACCTGGGCACTTAAAAGAGCAGCCCAACAAAAAGCCAGAACGGCTACAAACAGTTTCTTCATTATCAGCTTCCTTTTTTTACTATTAAATTTATTCAACCTCATCGATTGTTGGAAGATCTTTAAATAATTTATACCATTTCTTAAAATCAGTTGTCGGTGACTCATATGCAAACTGAACTTTTTCAATTTCTTTTGCAGATAATCTTTCCGGATTAGCGCGACTAAGCTGATATTCCTTTTTTGTTACACTATTTAAGGCTAACTGAGCTGCTTCAAATTCATCAGTTACAGAAGCTGTAAGTTCAAAGGCAAAGCCCTTTGCATTAAAAGTATAATCTCCAATATAAAGGAATTTTTCATCTTCAGGAACAGTGATTTTTAAATTTAATGGAAGAAGAACCGGCAGCAGATAAGAAGCACCAATAAATACGGTAGCAGAATTCAAATAAACAGTTCTTTCTTTTCCAAGTTCATATTTTACGAAGAAATAACCACCGTTTACGCCCCAGGCCTGTTCTTCAAATTTTAAGATATCTTTAGCCTTATCATTACCTTTTAGCCATACACTTTCACCTTCTTCAACAACCTTTGAATATGCTGATGCAAAAGGCATTACATAAATATCCTGATAATTACGAAGATCTTCAGAAAGACCTACGGCACCCATAAGCCAATCTCTATCCATATCAGTTTTAAAAGTAATACGACCTACAAGTGTTACTTCGTTCTTTTTAGGTTCTTCAATAAACTTTGGTTTTGCAAATGCAAGGTTTGCTGCAAATAATATAATTGTAAATATGATTATTCTGTTTTTCATTTTGACCACTCCTCAACATGTTCATTAATAAGAGGTTCCCAGGCAGTTCCCGCATAAAGCTTTGCCGTTTTCTTAAGACGGGAAAGAATAAAGTTTCGAGCAATCTTACTCTTTTTATAATCTTCTAAAGTTGCATTTTGAGATTTTTCATCATTTTCAATTGCAAAGAACTGAAGATAAAGACCAGGCTTTGAAGGAACTGTTATACGGCTTCCACTGAAAAAAGTACTTTTAGCGTAATTCAAATATGGAAGTGGTAATGTTGCCGGAATACTTGGTGTTCCAATCCAGTTGGTAGATCCGGTTACATCTTTTACGAAAATAAGATAATTTGAACCGGGCTCCATAGGTGTTGTACAACCATCCGATTGTTTTAAAACTATTTTATTCTGAGCATATTCAGGATTCATCTGATACATGTCAAAATCATTTTGCTGGAAGAAAATCATTACTACAGAATTTTCCGGGGTAAACTTTTCACTTAATGCTGCATAGTCAACTTTTGGTGCAGCTGCAAAAAGAGTGAAACTTATTGCAAATACAAATGGCAATGCAATAAACTTTTTTAGGGATTTCATTTTTTATCTCCTCTTCTTTAAGATTATTAAAGTATAGAAGAAAAAGATTATATTATCAAATAATAATATTTTATATTTCTTTCCCCCATAAATATTCTGTGTTATACTTTTATAATCAATTATTTTAGGAGAGCCAAATGAAAAAACTTTTAGTTTTAATTACTTTATTAGGTCTGACATTTTCTCTTTTTGCACAGGAAGCAAAAGCAACAGGATTAACAGACAAAGATGTAGATGCATTCTGCAAAAATTATGAAAGTATTTATGTAGAAATGGATAAACTTGGAATTGACATGCAGGATCCTAAGAGCGTAATGCAGGCAGAAGCCGCAGATTCGCAGGCATCAAAAATCTTGAATAAGCAGGGAATTTCTGGCAAGAATTCTTTTGAAAAAGTTAAAGTTATCTGTTACGGATATGCAGTTGAATATTATGATTCAACTTTTGCAAGTGATCCTCAGACAGCTTTACTTCTAAAAAAGCTTGGAAGAGATCCAATGGCAGAAATTCGCAGCAAGGTTGCAGAAGAGGATCAGGCTGTTATAAAAAATCACATGGCTGAACTTACTGCAGTCTTCACAGATGCTTCTTCAAATTTCAGCCAGGATGATATTGATAACTATACAAGCAATTCTGAACAGGCTGATTATGCAAGACTTGCAGCAGCCTTCCTTAGTGCAAATGCTAATCAGAATAAGACCGAAGAGCCTTCTAAATATGATACAAATAAGAAATTTAATATCAAAAGATATGCAAAACAGGTCTGGATTGTTGTAGATCCTTCAGAAATCACTTTTGAAAATTCAGCAGAAGCAGAAGAATATGCCAGCCATTATCAGGGTGTTGCCGGAAAGTGGGAAATGTGCACAAGTTACGGGTACCTTGGTATGAACAATGATAAAAAGCCTTTCTATGTTTGGACAAACGGCGGTGTGGCATATTATTCTAAATTCCCTGTTGATGAAGATACCGGAAAGCCGGACAAGTTTATTCCGGATAAAAAAGTAAAACCTGATATTGCAAAGCAGGCTTACCTTCAGATGGTAAGAGTTGGAAACTAAAAAAAGAAATCCCCTGAACGCCAACGACGCCAGGGGAATAGATGTAAACAAATATCAGAGAGGCTCTGTTATTTTCCGAGTTATACCAGACTCAAATAAATCTGGTCTGCTAGGCCGAAGCCTGCATTTTTTGTCATTGCAGTTGAATACTCGTCATAAAGCATATCTTCGTAAGTCTGACGTGCGAAGTCTGTATCTCCACTGCGATGAACTGTTTTTCTCATTTCTGAGAGCATCTGCTTTACAAAATAATTTTCAAGCTCCATAGATTTCTGATAGAGCTCAGAAGTTTTATCGATTGTTTTTGGCTGAACGTGGATGTTTGCCTGATTTGCGGCGGCACCAGTCGGACGGGCAGCCTTGTCTGCATCTGTTGTGAAAGTACCGGCAAAGCCAGTTGTATATTCACCGTTGAGACGGCCGCTTTCTGCAATCTGGTCTGAAGAAATTGTTCCGCGGCCTTCATTCTGAGACTGAAAACGCTCGAGGAGTTCTGCAAACTTTGCCTTATCTGCATTTGTACGTGCAGACTGCAAAGCCCCCTGACCACCAGTGATTCCGCTATATGTATTTGAAATTAATCCAACGTTCATTTTTCCCATCCATTCGGTAATCACGGTGGTTGAGTGATGCGAAGCATCATATCGAAACCACCGTAGACTTTTCACTGGTGGTTTCGATACGGCCTTCGGCCTACTCAACCACCAGTGTTATAATTATCTCTTCAAGTTCACTGCTGTCGACAACATCGTATCAGATGTCTGTATAGCCTTAGAGTTAAACTCATAAGCGCGCTGTGCAACAATCATCTGAACCATTTCGTTCACAACAGAAACGTTTGACATTTCGAGGAACTTGTGGCGAACATCACCAAAACCGTCATAGCCCGGACGGCCGGCAATTGCTTCACCGCTGGCAGCAGTAACCTTAAAGAGGTTGTCGCCTTCTGCCTGAAGACCTACTGCATTAGGGAATCTGTAAAGCTCAAGCTGACCAACTTCAACAGGGTCATTTTCGCCGTTGATTTTTACACTTACAAGACCAGTCTGGGTAACGTTCAAAGTAGAAACGTCGTAACCTTCCGGCAGGATAATTTCTGGAATTACGCGAAGTCCGTTATTTGTAACTAACTGACCTGCAGAGTCAACCTTAAAAGAACCGTCGCGGGTGTAAGCATAGCTTCCGTCGTATTTCTGAACGCGGAAAAAGCCTTCACCTACGATTGCAACGTCTGTATCAACACCAGTGTTCTGCAAAGAGCCCTGGTTCATAATTCTCTGTGTAGCTCCAACCTTAACACCGGTTCCCTGCTGAATGCCAACAGGAGTTACAGTATCTTCAGTAGCTGGTGTTCCGGCAAGCTTAAGGTTCTGATAAACCAGATCCTCAAACTCAACACGCTGCTGCTTATAGCCGGTTGTATTTACGTTCGAAAGGTTGTTCGAAATTGCATCTATATTTGCCTGCTGACCGTTCATTCCGGTAGCTGCTGTCCATAAACTTCTAACCATTTACTCCCCCTACTGCAGAACGGCAACCTTCTGCCAGAGTGTGCTCATCATAGAATCTTCAGACTGAATTGTTTTCTGATTTGCTTCGTAAGCGCGGTTTACTTCAATCATCTGAACCATCTCGTTTACAACATTTACATTGCTTGTTTCTGTGTAGCCCTGAAGAAAGCGTGGACGCTCATTACCTTCTGCAATGTGAGCGGGGCCCGCAATGTCGTTTGTTGCATAAAAGCTTTCGCCCATCTTTTTCAGGTAGCGCTCATTATCAAAACGAACAACCTTAAAGCGGTCAATTTCTTCACCGTTGTCTTCACGGGCAAGAATGCCGTCTTCATTTACCATGAACTTGTCATCTTCAACGTAAATGTAGCCCTTTTCTCCAAGAACAGGATATCCGTCCTTAGTTTCAAGAATGCCTTCCTTGCCGATAAAGAAGTTTCCGTTACGGGTATAGCGCTCGCCAAGCGGAGTGTCTATTACATAAAAGCCCTCGCCACTGAGAGCTGTGTCTGTCTTTGTATTTGTGATTTTGAAAGAGCCCTGGCTAAAGTCAATGTAGTTTTCATTTGTTTCAACGCCAAGTCCCAGTTTACCGATTACAGGTGCCGCATCTGCAGAACCTTCGTCTGTTTTATAAACACCGTCAAGATTTGTACGGCGAAGCAGCAGTTCCGGAAAAGACTTGCTTGCAACTACATCGCGTTTGTAGCCAGTCGTATCAACATTTGCAAGATTGTTTGCAATTGCATCAAGTCTGTTCTGCTGCGCATTCATACCGGAAGCCCCGGTATACCAGCCACGAATCATATTTTTTAACCTCCGAAGAATTTATTTACATCTACTTTAATCTTCGGAGTTTGAAAAAAATAATTTAGAAAAAAAATTGCCATAATTATTATAGTATGTTATATTTATGATAGTATTTCTATCATATTAATTGTACTACTATCACACTCTTGTTTTTAGAGGCAAATATGCGACAAAACAAAATTTATTCTTCAATTCTTTTTATTGTTCTTTTATTACTTGCTTCCTGCAAAAGCAAAAATCCGGAAGTAAAAATTGATCTTACAAAAGGCTGGACCTATGCTTTAAGTAAAAATGATACAGACCTTCCTTCAGCCGAGTCTTTTAATTCTTTTGATAATTCAAAGCTTGCAAATCTGGAAACACTTTTACCAAGGCAATACGGTTACATATGGCTCAAAAAGACTTTTGATCTTCCAGACCAGCTAAAAAATCAGAATCTTGGTGCCTATCTTGGCCGAATTGCAATTGCAGATGAAACTTATGTAAACGGAGCTTTCATCGGAGGTGAAGGACAGTTCCCTGACCACGAGTTCAGTGCCTGGAACACAGCCCGATTTTATACAATTCCTCAGGAAATATTAAACGCAGAGGATAATGAACTTCTTGTAAAAATCTTTGTAGACGGAGAAGGTTCAATCGTTTCAAATCCATTTATCGGTAGTGTAAGCACAGCCAAACGGGCAGCCTCACACGAAGCCTTCTGGAACAGCAAAATCAACCTTGTTTTTGCCTTCCTGATGATTGTTATTGCCGCATATCACCTTATGCTTTACTTCAAAAACCGCACAGAAAAAGAAAACCTTATGTTTGGAATGATAAACCTGCTTTCTGCACTTTATCTTTCGGTTTTCTTCTACGGCGAATTGCCATTAAACTTTGGAGCTCACATTTCCTTCCTAGTTTTCCAGAAGATTTTCTCTAACTCACTTCCATTTTTCATTGCCTTTATGGTTACTTCTTTCGTAATCAGCTTTGTAAGTTTTGAAGAAAACAGAATTGTCCGCGGCTTCCGCCTTGCATTTATGATTATTCCGGTTGTAATTATCCTTTTTGCTCCGGATTATCAGATTCTGCGTTCAATGCGCTGGACTTTCATGATGCTCATTCCAACCATGCTCTACATGATTTTTGTGATTGTAAGAGCTCTTATCAAAAAGCAGAAGGATGCAATAACTCTTCTTTTTGGCTTCTCGCCTCTTCTCGGAACCTTTCTTATTGATATAATTGTTCACAATATTCTTAAGATTTACAGTTTCCCTTATATCACTTCAATTGGATGGCAGCTTGTAATTATAAGTCTCCTTTTCATTCTGGCAAACCGCTTTGTTAACTCACGCCGCCAGGTAGAAGAATTAAACAGAACTCTCGAAAACAAGGTTGAAGAGCGTACAAAAGAACTTTCTGAATCAAACTCTAAGCTTTCAGAGGCAAATAATCAGCTTGAAATCACAAATAATCAGCTTACAGCAGCTAAAATTAAAGCAGACCGCGACATGAAGCTGGCCGTAAATGTTCAGAACAGTTTCTTTAATCCATCTCTTCCAAACTTTAAGAAATGGGATATTGTTTACAAGTTTAAGCCTGCAGCAGGTGTTTCAGGCGATTTATATGATATTTTCCATAACGGGGAAGAACTGCAGGGGGTCGGTCTTTTTGATGTTTCCGGACACGGTATTGCATCCGGTCTTGTAACTATGCTTGCAAAAACCGTAATCGACAGAAAATTCCGGGAAGGAGTAAAACTTCCTTTGCAAAAGGTAATGTCTGCAATTGACAGACAGATTTCTGAAGATAAGGGTGATATTGAAAACTACCTTACAGGTGCACTTTTGCGTATAAATGACAATAAGATTGAATTTATAAACGCCGGACATCCTAAGGTTTTCATAAGAACTGCAAAGAACGGAAAATGTTATCCAATTCAGTTAAAAGGCGAAGATAAAAACAATGGTGTTATAGGAGTTGGAGATATTGAACAGGAATATAAGGCTCTTAAGTTCAACGTTCAGAAAGGCGACAGCATCATAATGTATACAGACTGTCTAAATGAATCTGTAAACAAAGACGGAGAACAGTTTACAGAAGAGCGTATAGCCCAGGCCTTTGAAGATGCCGGAATTGGAAGCGCCAGAAGTAAACTTGATTATGTAATCAACCGCTTCAACAGATTTACTGAAGGAACTATTATTAAGGATGATTTGACTGTTATTGTTCTGCAGTACAATCCGTAAACAAAAGTTTCTGCCAGAAACTCTCCCGTCAAAAACAGCCGTTATTGCCGTTATCGCCGTTATCTGTAACTTGTAAATAATAATGTCGCCAGTTTCCTTAAACTGGTGATATTTTTTATATAGGAATCTTAAATTTTATTCCAAAGTATTTCTGAAGTTCTGATTCTGGAGTAGATCCTTTAAGAATTTTTCTTGGATAGTTATTCATCCATTCCTGAACTTCTGCAAAAAGCTTTGGATTCAGTTTAGAAAAATCTGTTCCCTTTGGATAAAAGCGCCTGAACATTCTGTTATGATTTTCATTAGTTCCACGTTCACTTGCACAATATGGATGTGCAAAATATAAACATGTTCTTTTACTTCCATCCTTAGATTTTTCAATTCCTGCAAAGTCCATAAATTCTGAACCACCATCTGCCGTAATAGATTTGAACATTTTCCTGAATAATTCCGGACCAAGAGATTCTTCAAGTTTATCGATTTCATTTACAACTGAACCAGTTTCTGCATTCGGCATTTTTCTTATTATTTCGGCTCTTGTTTTTCGCTCAGTCAAAGTTAGTGCACATTCAACAGTTGAGTCTGCGCAACTCTTAACTGTATCAATTTCCCAATGTCCAACTTCTGAGCGATTATTTATATATTCTGGTCTGTTTGAAATGCTTCTTATAGCACATCCAACCCGAGAAAAACGGGACTTTCGTGTGTTTCCAGTGTATTTTCGTCCTTTGTTGGGTAAATCCTTTATTGTTAATCCAGGTAAGACAGCATTTTCAATGTAATTATATAAAGATTTTTCGCAGATTCTTGTTTTTGTCGGCCATGAAGAATTGTTGAATGTCTGAATGACAGCATACGGTCTGTATTTATGATTAATTATCAGCTCTCTTATTTTTTCTACAAGCAGATTATCTTTTCCAAGTTTTAATGGAGCTCCTTTTGCGGTCAT
>Ga0310691_10001219_pt1 | contig 40684 bp, 40 predicted proteins | sample 176DNAGHGlowgp2_FD_203887 | JGI IMG/M metagenome (GOLD analysis project Ga0310691, IMG submission 203887) | Sheep rumen microbial communities from Palmerston North, Manawatu-Wanganui, New Zealand - 1766 DNA GHGlow gp2 (v2) (version 2) | ecosystem: Host-associated > Mammals > Digestive system >... | reverse complement strand
CTCCGTGGTGCCCGTGTCCGTCATCATGGTCATTGAGGGTACGCCCGAGGAAAACGGCATCACCAACTACTCCACCTTCTCCGGCACCACCATGGACACCAACGAGATCTGGCGCAACTACTCCAACATCACCGAGCCCTACAACTACATCACCACCATCTGCCTGAATTACGCCAACCCCGGTTTGCCCGAGGGCTACACCCAGCTCTCCATCACGGCCCTGGTTCCCTCCAAGCCCTTTGAGGGCGTGAAGGAGGAGGAGTACCACGATCTCAAGCGGCGTCTTGCCAGCGAGATGATCGACGAGTGCATCAAGATCACGAAGGTGGACTTCCGCAAGCGCATCACCGAGATTGAGGTCACCACGCCCATGACCGTCTCCCACTATGTGGGCGCGTGGAAGGGCAATATCTACGGCTACCTCCACTCCATGGAGGATCACGCGGTGGCGAGACTGCAGATGAAGGACAAGGATCACTTCATCGAGGGTCTGGAGTTTGCCGGCGCGCACGGCATGTCCGGCGACGGCATGGGCCCGCAGATCACCAACGGCCGCGCTGCAGCCAAGGGCGTCAAGGAAGATATGGAGAAGAAAAAGGAGGCGGCGAAGAAATGAGCATCACGGTCAAAGGCTTTTTCCAGGACATCGGCGGGGCTTCCCGCGTGGTCAAGCTCAGAGAGGAAAACTTCGCCAAGGGCTCCACGGTTCCCGATCCCCGCGACCCCATCCGCGAGGTGGCGGATCTGCTGCATCCGGAGCACATGCTCTTCAAGGTTGTGGATATCCGCGAGGCTTCTCCCAGCTCCCGCATCTTCCGCTTTGAATCCGCCGACGGACACATCCCCGTGTTTCAGAGCGGCCAGTATGTGAACTTCCGCCTCAAGATCGGCGAGAGCGTTCTCTCCCGTCCCTACACCATCTCCTCCGCTCCCTTCGAGGCGCGGGGCGAGCACCCCTTCTTTGAGATCACCGTGCGCCGCAACGTGCCGTATCTTGTGCCCGACTACCTGTTTGAGAACGTCAAGGTCGGCGATACGCTCGAGGGCGCGCTGCCCTTCGGCTTCTTCTACTGGGAACCCCTGCGCGATTCCAGGGAGCTTGTGGCCCTGGCCGGCGGCTCCGGCATTACTCCCTTCCACTCCATGGCCAAGGAGATCGCCTATGGCAAGATGAAGGGCGTCAAGCTCACGATCCTCTACGGCTCTGTGAAGGCAAACGACATCGTCCTCAAGGACGAGCTCGACAAGATCGAGGCTGCCTGCCCGGATGTGAAGGTCGTGCACGTCCTGTCCGACGAGCCCGACTGGCCCGGCGAGAAGGGCTTTATCACCAAGGAGATCATCGAGAAATACTCCACGCCCGACTGCACCTACATGTTCTGCGGCCCGCTGCCCATGTTCCGCTTCGTCAAGAAGGCCCTGGACGAGATGGGTGTTCCCGTGCGCCGCTTCCGCCACGACGTGGTCAATAACCCCGCCGATGTCTCCACCCTGCCGGGCTACCCCAAGGGCACCGAGACCAAGACCTTCAAGATCACCGTTGTGCGCGGCATCCATGAGGATGTGATCGACGCGAAGGCCAGCGAGCCGGTGGCCGTCGCGCTCGAGCGCGCGGGCATCGCCATCGACACCCACTGCCGCAACGGCGAATGCGGCTTCTGCCGCAGCCACCTGCTCTCCGGCGATATCTTCGTCTCCCCCGTGGGCGACGGGCGGCGCATGATGGACAAGGAGATGGGCTGGTTCCACGCCTGCTCCTCCTGGCCCCTCACCGACCTCAAGATCAAGATCCCGATCATGTAATCAAAAACGGCCTCCGGCAGCTTTGCCGGAGGCCGTTTTTTAGCTTGTCAAAAATAGTATCAGCGCAGCATGTTCCAGGCCGCGAGGCACAGCAGCGCCAGTACGCCGCAGGCGGCATAGAGAAGGTCGGACGAGAAGCTGCGGGAAACGCGGCTTCTCTCGCTCTGCCTGGTGTAGGCGGAGAACTGATCGTCCTCCGGCGGGACGACCTTGTCCTTTGCGCCGAGAAAGAGCAGATCCACAGGCCCCAGCACCAGCAGCGCGCCGAGTGTCTCCACCGTGCGCGCAAAGGCCGCGCCGACCAGGCTGAGGCCGCGCAGCGCGGGACGATAAACCGCGTCCTCCAGATCGAGGCCCCGGGGCCAGACATTGCGGTAGACCTCATGCCCGTCCTGCTTCACTGTCAGCCACTTCATGCCGACAAAGACGAAGACCAGAACGCCGATGGTGATGGAGATGGCAGCGCCCTTGAGATTTCCGAGGGAGAAATAGTTGACCGCGTGGGCCATGGGCTCGCGGCGGAAGAAGGGCAGGGCGCAGGCCGCGATCTTATCCATGGTGAGGTGGGGCGTTAAGCCGAGCAGCGGCATGAGTACCCCGCCGATCACCAGGACGGAAGCGGTCATGGGCGTCATGTAGCGCCCTTCCTTCTGATGCTGGTGCTCAGGCTTTTCCGCGACAAAGAGGATGTAGAAAAGCCTGGTCATGTACGCAAGCGTGAGCCCCCCGGAGAGCAGGAATATCCATTCAAGAACCCGGTAGGGCGCGGCGCTGACGCCGTGTTCCGCCAGATGCTCGCAGTACTCCACGATCCCCTCGTGCAGAAGCGTCTTGCTGATATAGCCGCCGAAGCCCGGGATGCCCGCGATGCTCAAGGCGCCGGAGAGGAAGGCCAGCTTCAGAAGCGGTTTGTCTTTGCCGAAGCCGCGCACGTCGTTCAAGTCGAGGGAGTGGACGTTGAAGTACACCACGCCCGCCGCAACGAAGAGCGTGAGCTTGATGAGCGAGTGATTGAGGATGTGCAGCACCGTGCCGCAGGCGGCGATGGAGCCGTGCTCCCCGAGCAGGACGCACATCGAGACGCCCGTGAGGATAAAGCCGATCTGACTCATGGACGAGCAGGCGAGGGTGCGCTTTAAGTCCACCGAGAAGACAGCCAGCACCGCGCCGAGCAGCATCGTGACCGCCGCCGGGATCAGCAGCAGGTTGCCCCAGCCGGGCACCCCGTCAAAGAGCCAGCAGGAAATGCCGATCACACCGAAGACGCCGCTCTTGGTGAGGATACCGGAGAGCAGGGCGCTGGCTGGCGCGGGGGCCACGGGGTGCGCCTTGGGAAGCCAGATGTGCAGCGGGAACATGCCCGCCTTCGCGCCGAAGCCGATCAGGGCGCAGACACCGACGGTATAGCGCAGGTGCAGGCCCATCTCCGGGGCCTTTTCCAGAATGTTCTCAAAACTGAGATCGCCCACGGCGTTACTGAGAAGAAACAGGCCCATCAGCATCGTAAGTCCACCGATGACCGCGATGAAGAGATACGTTTCGCTCGCGCGGATGGCCTCCGGGGTCTCGTTCTGCACGACCCAGACGTAGGAGGTGAAGCTCATGATCTCGAAGAAGATGAAGAGCGTCATGAGGTCGGCGGCGAGGAACACGCCCTCCAGCGCGCCGAGCGTCCAGAGATAAAACAGGAAATAGCGCCCGTTGGCTCTCGCCCCGGCAAAATACTCCGGGGAGGCCAGCGCCGTCATCACCCACATGAAGGCGGCAAGGATCGCCATGACCGTCCGCAGCCCGCCCGCCTTGAAGTGCAGGCCGAGACCGCAGAAACCGTCAAACGATTCCCCAAGCTCCGGCGTCGTGAGCAGTGAGAGCGCCATGGCGAACACCGCCAGCGTCACCGCGAGGGCGGGGGTGAACCAGGTTTTTTCCGACTTTCCGCAAATGGGATAGCACAGGATCGCCGCGATCATGGGCAGGAAAACCATCAATACAAGCATTACACCAGACCTCCTATCCAGGCACTCAGCGGAGCCGAGCAGAGCGACAGCACCAGCATCAGCGCGGTCAGGAACACCAGCGGCCCGGTCATGAGCTTATCGGCCTCATGTATATGCTCGAGCTGCGCTGGGGCAGACTTCAGCGGGAAGTAGAAGCGCACGGCGGCGGAGAGCATGTAGAGCGTGGTGAGAATGGCGGAGACGATGAGGCTTGCCGCGCCCAGATACCCCGCCCAGTGCAGGTTCCCTGCGGCGGCGGTGCCGATCGTCCACTTACTCAAAAAGCCGCCCAGCGGGGGAATGCCCATCAGGGCAAGGGAGGCGATCAGGAACACGCCACAGGTGACGGGCATTTTTTTGGCAAGGCCCTCCATGTCGTCGACGTATTCGAGCTCGTTGTGGTGCAGCATTGCGCCCGCGCAGAAGAAGAGGGAGATTTTAATGACTGCGTGGAACACCATGTGCAGCAGTCCGCCCGCAAGTCCCACGGGACTCATGGAGGCGAAGGCCACCAGAATATAGCTCAGGTTCGACACCGTGGAGTAGGCAAGCCGCCGCTTGAGGTGCGGCATTCTGAGCGCCATGGCCGAGCCAAACATGACCGTGAAGGCCGAGGCGGCCAGCACCACATACTGCGCCCAGGTGCCGCGCAGAAAGTCGCAGCCGAAGCCGAAGTACACAAGGCGCATCACGGCAAACGCGCCGGACTTGACCACCGCCACCGCATGCAGCAGCGCCGTGACCGGGGTCGGGGCGACCGAGGCCGCGGGCAGCCAGCGGTGGAAGGGAAAGATCGCGGCCTTCACGCCGAAGCCGAAGAAGCCCAGCACGAAGACGGTCATGAGCTCCTTTTCATGCCCCTTCACCTTCTCCATGTTGAGAATGCCGCCATAGGTGAAGGCCAGCGTGTCGGCGTAGCGGAGAAAGTACATGAGGCAGATGAACACGAGGGCCGCGCCCGTCATGGAGTAGAGGACGTACTTTTTGCCCGCGGCTCTCGCCTTGTCGTCCATCTCGTGCATGACAAGCGGCAGGGTCACAAGGGTCATGAACTCATAGCAGAGATAGAGGGTAAAGAAGTTTGCCGAGTACGCGATGCCCGTGACGACGCCGAAGGTGATGAGGAAGAAGCCGAAGAACATGTTCTCCCGTCCCTCATGTTCCATGTAGGAGAAGGCGTAGACCGTGGTCACGGGCCAGAGAACGCCGATGATGCAGCCGAAGACGAGGCTCACCCCGTCCGGGCGAAAGGCGATCACCAGCTTGTCCGAGAGCTCGGCCACATGAAGCGCGACGGAATCCGGGCCGTTCAGCGCGGAGCAGAGGGCAGTGCCGAGGACGAAGAAGGCGCTCAGGCACACCATGAGCATGACAAAGCGGTTGCGCCGCAGGCGGTCCTGCGGCCGCACGATCAGCAGGGCAACGCCGGAGAGGATGGGGAACAGGAGCGCAAAAAGCGTAAATGTTTGATTCATGTTTCCCCTCCTTACAGGTCCAGACTGATGAACGTGGAAACCATCGTGGTGAAGTTCGGGAACATGCCGAGCAGCACCGTGAGGCCCGCGAACACGATCTGCGGGATCAGCATGGTCTTGGGTACCTCGCATTTTTCCCCGGCGTCAAAGTCACGCCCCGGGAAGAAGGCGGCGGCAACAATGGGCAGCAGGTAAAAGGCCGTCAAAAGGGCGGACACCATCAGCACCACAACGCCGACGGTCGCAAGCGTGGAACCGGTCGCAAGCGCGCCCATGGCAAGCTCGTATTTTGCGATAAAGCCGCCCATCGGCGGGATGCCGATCAGGGACAGGGACGCGATGGCAAAGCACCACATTGTGACCGGCATGCGCCGCCCGATGCCCTTCAATTCGTCCACGCGGGTCTTCCCTGTGGCAAAGATGATGGAGCCCGCGCAGAGGAAGAGCGCATCCTTTGCCAGCGCGTGGAACACGATCTGTAAAAACGCGCCGACAATGCCCATGTTCCGGAAGGTGAAGAGGCCGAAAAGCACATAGGACACATTGGAGATGGTGGAATAGGCCATGCGCTTTTTGAGCACCTTTTCCCGCAGCGCAAGCATCGAGCCGGTGAAGATCGTAAGGATGGAGAGAACCAGGATCGCGGTCTGTACCCAGGTGCCGCCGAGCATTTCCCGCCCGAAGAGCTGGAAGGTGCAGCGGATGATGGCAAGCACGCCGCCCTTTGTAATCAGGCCCGAGAGAACCGCACTCGCGGGGGACGGGGCCACGGGATGCGCCTCGGTCAGCCACATCTGCAGCGGCACCATGCCGGCCTTTGCGCCGAAGCCCAGGATGATGAGAAAGGCGGCGGCAAGCAGCGTCTTTTCGTCGCCGACGAGCTGCCCGCCATGGGCAACGAACGTGAGGTCATTGCCCTGGGAGGCCAGCAGGAAAAAGCCCATCAGGGCCAGCGACGCGCCGAGGGTCGAATAGCCGAGGTAGAAGAAGGACGCGCGCCGCGACTGCTCCGACCCGTTGTGCAGTACCAGCGGCATGGAGGCGAGGGTCATAAGCTCAAAGAACATGTAGAGCGTCACGGCGTTTTTCGCAAACGCAAGGCCGATCAGGGCCGCGAAGGTCAGAAGGAAGAAGCCGAAGAACTGGGGTTCGTTCCCCTCGTGCTTCATGTAGCCGAAGGCGTGAAACTCCACAAAGAACCAGATAAAGCCAACCAGCGCCACGAAGAACAGGCTCAGCATATCCGCGGCAAAGCGCAGGGAGAGCGTACCGCTCAGGTGCAGCAGAATAAACTCGTTATCCAGCACAAGTGCGGCGATGACGGCCTGAAGGCTGCACACCGCAATGGTCACGACCGTAAGCGTCCGCCGCCGGTCGTTGTCCGCTTCGCGGAAGACCAGCACCGCGCCGACAACGGGGATCAGGATCGCCAAAAGCATCAGCATATCGAGCCCCCTCCTTTCACATAAGCTCCAGCCCGCGGACGATGACGTCCATCACGGGCGTGAAGCAGACGCCGAGAAACAGCACGCCGAGGGCAAGACCGATGATCGCAAGTGTTGCGGTCAGATCTTTCTTGGCCTTCTCGGAATCGGGCTTTTTCTCGCTCCAGAGATTGATGAGCGCGGGGATGTAATAGAGGGCGTTCAGCACGGATGACAGCGCCAGCACAAAAAGCGTGAGGGCAATCTTGCTGTCCGTGAAGATGGAGGCCGTGGAGAAGTTTACCTTCGCCGCAAAGCCGCCGAAGAGCGGGATGCCCACCATGGAGAGAGCGCCGACGCCGAAGCCGAAGCCCGCGAGCGGGCAGTTCCACGCAGAGCCGCGCAGGGCGCGAAGCTGCTTGTCGTGATGCGTGGTCGAGGCGAGGCGCCCGACCGACACGAAGAGCAGGGGCTTTGTAAAGGCGTGGGCCAGGATCTGGAACAGCGCCGCGGCGACGCCCGCCTCGGTGCCGAGGCCGAGACCCATGAACACATAGCCGAGCTGGGCAACCGACGAGTAGGCCAGCATCCTTTTCGCATGCGTCTCGCGCAGGGCCATCACGGAGCCGAGGATCATTCCGCAAAAGCCGAGGGCAAACACCGCGTCATGGATATGAAAGGCCCGCACGGTCTCAAGGGTGAAGACGCGGCAGTACATCGTGATGAGCAGCACCGCGTAGCCCTTCACCACCAGGCCCGACAGCACCGCCGAGGAGGTGGTGGTCGCCGTGCCGTGCGCGTCGGGCAGCCAGCGGTGGAACGGGAACATGGCGGACTTGACGCCGAGGCCCGCCGTCATCATGCCAAGCAGCAGCGCGAGGACTCTGGTATAGCTCCCGTCCGCCATGAGCATCGAGACGCTGTCATGCAGCTGCGGCATCAGAAGGTGCCCCGTGATGGCATAGAGCAGGATGATGGAAAACAGGAACAGACCGGAGCCCAAAAGGCTCATGAAGAGGTAGCGGATCGTCGCCACCAGGGTCGGGCCGGAGTCCTTGATCATGACCAAGGCGCAGGCCGCGATGGTGCTGATCTCGATGAAAACATAGGCGGTAAAGGCGTCGTTGGTGTAGCTCAGCACCAGAAGGCTTGCGAGGATCATGTTCAGCATGACGCAGGCAAGGCCCATCTTTTTGGGGTCGACGTCCTCAAAAAGCTCTGCGCGCCCGCCGAGAAGCGAGAGGCACATCACCGCGGCGAAGACCGAGGCCAAGAGTCCCTGCAGGGGGCCGAACTTGATTTCGTTGCCGAAGGGGGCGGGGAACTTGCCCATAGTAAAGGCGTAGGACGTATCTGCCCGCACAATGAAGGAAAGAAAGCAGAGCGACATCACCGTGACAGCGGCGCTGACGCAGACCGTGATCCAGTACGCCCGCTTTGCCCCGGGGATCACGGAGAGCAGAATCGCCGTGACCATGGTGAGAAAGACGCTTAAGTAAGGGAGATTCCAGGCAAACGGCATATGCTCACTCCCCTTTCTTCTTCATGGCCTCTAAGAGCTCGCGCATGTCCACAGTGCCGTAGGCGCCGTAGATGCGCTGGATCAGGGCCAGGGAAAAGGCGCTGACCGAGACGGAGACCACAATGCCCGTGAGCACCAGACCCGCGGGGATGGGATTGACGTAGAGGCTGGTGTTGGCCCCGCCGTCCGTGAGGATGGCGGCGGTGCGCCCGGCAATCATGCCGCGGCTTGCCAGCAGCAGGAAGGTGGCCGAGTCCATGATGTTGAAGGACACGACCTTTTTGATGAGGTTCGGGTGCACCATCATGTTCACAAAGCCTGTCACGAAGAGGATGACCGCCGTGATGGCAAAGCGGTTTTCGATGATTGTATGCAGCATCACAGCTCTCCTTTCGTGTAGAAGGAATAGAAGCCGTACATGGTGCTCATGACGACAAGGCCGACGGCGATGTCGATGACCAGCACGATGTATCGGGCGAGGTTGGAGTCGATGCCGTTGGCGCCCTGATAGATGTACACGCCGAACATGGAGGCGTAGATCAGAAGGCCCGTGATGCGCACGGTGTTGAACACCCGCTCGGTAAAGAAGCGCTGCACGGCCTCCGCCCCGAAGGCCACGGCGAAGAGGATGAGCGCCGCACCGAGGATCGAGCCGCCCGAGAAGCCGCCGCCCGGGGAGACATGCCCGTTAAAGAGCACGCACATCCCAAAGCACAGGATGCAGGGCAGCACAAGCTTTGCGACATTGGCAAGGATCGCGTCGCGCGGGGCGGTCTTCTCCGCGCCCCTGGCCTCGCCGCGGATCTTGTCGTTCGTGGCCCAGAGCAGCAGCATCACGCAGCACACCGCAAGAAACAGCACGCAGCTCTCGCCGAAGGTATCGAAGCCCCTGTAATTCAAGATCATGCCGGCGATGACGTTTTCGGCCCCCGTCTCATGCTCGGCAGAGCCCACGTAGCGGTGCACAACCTCATTGTCGGTGGGGTTTCCGGGGGCGGCAAAGGCGGGCAGGGCCACCGCGCCGATCAGCAGCACGATGAGCATGAGCGCGCTGATCACGACGGCGCATTTGGCATAGAGTTTCAGAAAGCCGTCCAGGCGCTTTTTGTCGTCAATCGCGGCGGGCTTTTTCTTTTCTTTCTTTGCCGGGGTGGGCTTAAACGCGGTATTCAGCGGGACGGGCTTTTCCCCGTCCACCCATTTGGTGAAGGAATCAAAGGCGCTCATTTTTCATCCTCCGTTCCCTGCATCTGTTTGATGCGCCTGAGGCAGAGATAAAACAGCACGCCCGACACGCCCGTGCCCACGGCGGCCTCCGTGATCGCAAGATCCGGCGCCTGCAGCAGCATCCAGATCACGCTCATCACAAGCCCGAAGGTGGTGAAGGTGATGACCGTGATGAGCGGGTGCTTCTGCAAAGGCGCGGTGACGCCCGTGATGATCAGCAGCAAAAGCAGGATGCACTCCACAATTTTCATCGTCTGTCCACCTCCTTGTACTCATGCCCGGCGTTTTTATGGGTGGCGACCTCCGCCTCGGCGATGAGGTGGGTCACCACAGGGCCGGTCAGGAACATGAAGACCAGGATCAAAATGAGCTTCAGAATGGGCACCAGCTCCCCGGTCAGGATCGCAACGGCAATGAGCACCGACCCGATGCCGAGCGTGTCGCCCATGGCGGCGGCATGCATGCGGTTCATGACATAGGTGAACTTATAAAAGCCCAGCACCTCGGAAAAAAAGATGAAGACGGCGAGCGCAAGAAAGAGGCCCGCAAGAATCACACGGATCATTTCTCTTTTTCCTCCTTCCGTCTGTCGGCGGCGAGAAGCCTTGTGAGAAGCGTCGTCGCCGTGAAGCCCAAAAGCGCGTAAATGAGCGCCACGTCCAGCAGGTAGCCCGCCCGGTGCAGCCGGGAAAGCAGGCAGATGGAGGCCGTGATCATGGTGTTGATGGCATTGATGGCGACAATGCGGTCGGTAAAACGCGGGCCCTTGATCACCTTCGGCATCAGGGCCAGCATGAGGACGGCCAGGATCACCAGCGTCCCGATCAAAAGCTTGTCTTCCATCAGGCTTCCTCCACCTTCCGCGCCATCTTGAAGAAGGCGCTGTATTCGATGTCGACCTGGAAATATTCGTCCAGGGCGTGTACGGCGTACTCGTCCCCCTCCAGCTTCACTGTGTAGGTGCCAGGGGTGAGGGTGATGGAGTTGGCGACGAGAACGCGAAGCGCCTCATGCTGTACGCCGCCGTTGAAGTGCACCAGCATGGGCTTCGGCTGCCCCTTGCGGTAGATGAAGCGCAGCACATCGAAGTTCTCACGCACGATCTCCTTGAGCAGATACGCCAGATACACCGCAATCTCGTCAGCCTTGCTGAGTCCGCGGTAAAATCGCTTCGTGTCGTAGCCCATGAACTTCGTGCACAAAAGCGTAATGAGCCCCGCAACCAGCGCGCCGAGGATCAGATTTGTGAGCGTGAGACTCCCGGCGAAGACCAGCCAGAGGGCAAGCAGGATAACAAACATGGGGTCATCCCTCCGAAATAAAAATGAAAAGAAAAGGCGGCGTTCAACACCGCCTGAATTAATTTATTATACTATGAAAATCCGTTTTTTCAAGGCCGCGCTGTGTATCTTTGCGCCCTTTTTGCGAAAAAACGGCGAGGCCGCAGTCTCCCGCGCTCTCGCCGTCCTGTGTATTTGCCGCTCATGCCTCCGGCTTCTGCTTGTCTCCCGAAAGGACATAGCGGTACTTGTCAAAGCGGTAGCGCTCCCTGCCCCGGGTGCGCTGCGCGTACTCGATGGCTCCGACGGGGCAGTTCTGGATGCAGGCCATGCAGTGGGCACAGCGCGGCGCGTTCCAGACAGGCTTTCCGTCCTTCAGTCCGATCACGTTCAGCGGGCAGCCGCGCGCGCATTTGCCGCAGGAGATGCAGGCGTCCGTCACGGAAAAGTCCCCGGTCTGCTGGCGCAGACGCACCCAGACGGGGTTAAAGGGCAGCGTGACAAGAAGCTCCCACAGCCAGATATGGCGGGACTTGAGCCTCTCCCCATTTTGAATGATCTCCGCTGCCGCCGGGAGCTTTCGGTTCGATTCCCGGATGCGCGCCTCGATCTCCGCCCTTTCAAGCGGCGGATAGGCGTTGCTGATGAGGTAGTTGCGCGGCATCTTGAAATCCGCGCTGCCGCGATAGCGAAGTCCCTTCTTCTGTGCGATGCGGCGGCACAGCACAGCGCTCACGCCGGAGTAGCCGCCGCTGGTGAAAACGAAATACACGTCCCGGCTGCCGAGCAGCGGTGTTTCGCGCAGGAAAGAGAGCAGAAAGCGCGGCGGCTCGCACACATAGACCGGGGAGCAGACCACAAAGGGCTTTTGTGAGCGGATGGGCGTGTGATCCCCCGCCCGGATGCGCCCGGTGAGATCGAGCGCCTCGTCATCGAGTCTGCGGGCAAGCTCCTGCGCAATGAATCTGGTGTTGCCGGTGGCACTGAAATACAGAATCATAAGGCCGCATCCTCTCAGTAATGCACGACCTCGTCGGCATGGCGGATGCGCTCGAGCACCACGGCGGCCTCCGGGCTTTCAAACCAGGCGGCGGTGGTCTCCGGCACGAGGCGGCGGAAGGTCTCCATGTCCCCTTCCTTCAGCGCCTTTCGCACGGTGGAGGCGCTGATGACCTGCGCGTCCACTGTCTTGCGCGGGATGATATGGCAGGCAATGCCGGCCTTGGGCAGCTCCTGCGCCATGATCTCATTATACAGGCCCGTGACCTGGCTGGTGGGCTCCTCGCCCACAAAGCGGGCGGTGACGTTCAGGGCGGCGGCGATCTTCTTGAAGATCTCGAGATCCAGCCGCGCGTGGCCCGCGATAACTGCGGCCTCGTCCTTGAGAAAATAGCTCGGGAAGGTGGCGGAGCTGATGATGTAAGGCCCGCTGTCGTGCAGGACGACGTTGGGCAGATGCGCCGTGCCGGCCTTGATAAGCTCCTTTCGCACGGCGAAGGGGACGAGGCTTTTGTCCTCGCTCACGATGAAAAGATGCAGGGTGTCGCACTGGGCGGCGGCAGTCTCCGCCAGGTACTGGTGGCCCAGGGTGAAGGGATTGGCGTTCATGACGAGCGCCGCGGACTTTCCCTCCGTGCGGGTCTTCTCAAGGCGCTTTAAGTACCGGGCAAAGCCGTCCCGCCGGTTTTCCATGAAGACCAGCGTCCCGTCCACCCGGGCGATCTCATAAAAGCCGAGATCCCCGAAGAACTTGGCGGAGCCGATCTTGGTATACAGAAAGAGCTGGAGGTTGCCGCGCTCATGCTGCACCTCGATGAGATGGGTGATGACCTGGTTCAGAAGCCCCTCGCCCTGGTGCTCATGGCTCACGGCGAAGCAGCGCAGGGTGTTGCCGAAGCAGGAGCCCGTGGCGATGACGCGGTAGTCCTCATCATAGAGGGCGGCGATGTAGTCCAGGTTTCCGTCGCGCTGAATACCCTCCTGCTCGAGCAGAGCGTCCACCTGTTTAAGCGCGCGGGCGTCCGAGGGGGAGACTTTGGAGATGCTGTAGGCCATGTCAGTTTTCCTCCTTCAGAAAATGCAGCAGCCAGCACAGCGCCAGAAGATCCGCGCTGCCGCCGGGAGAGAGGTTTTCCGCGATATATTCCCGATCCAGCCCCGCAAGCGTTTCGCTGTCGGGCCAGGGATCGGACTGCAGCAGGCTTTGCAGCGCCGCCCGTTTTTCCTCGGCAAGCGCGATGCCGCCGCGGGAGAGCATGTTGGTGTCCGGCGTGTGGGCAAGGATCGTGAGCAGGGCGGCGGCCCCGGCTTCGTCCTCGGATTTTCCGGCGGCAAGCCCCTCCTCCAGCGCGGGCAGGCCATAGTCCCGCACTGTGGGAAAGCCCTGCGCCGCCTGCCCGCGCACGCCGGTGACGCCGCAGGCGCGGTAGAAGCGCTCGCCCGCCGTGGGGATGCGCTCCTCCTGGGATTGCAGCTCCCGCTCCACGCCCTGCGTCATGGCGGCGATTTCGGAGAGAACAGCGGCGGGGTCTCGCCAGTGCGCTTCGTTCAGCCTGCCGAGCGCCCCGCAGACGACGCCGAGGGTAAAAATTGCGCCCTTGTGGGTGTTGACGCCGCCGGTGGCGCGCAGCATCTCTCCCTCGGCAAGCTTGCCGGGAAAGCGCAGGGCGGCGAAGGTCTCGGGCGCAGGGGCTTCCCTGCTCTCCCGGCCGATCCTCAAGCATTCGGCAAAGTAGGGCCAGAGCGCGGCGGCACTTCGCATAAAAGTATACATGTCCATGTCCCGGTGGCTGCCGTTGTTGTGCCGGTCCACCAGGCCGGGCTTTGGCGTCACGGCGACCTCGTACAAAAGCGCGCGGACAGTGAGCGACGCGGCGCGCTCCGTATCGTGCTGATCCAGCGCGGCGCGGATCATGTCCCGGGTCTTTGCCTGCAGCTCCGGCACAGAGTGGGTGCGGCTGCGGGCGCAGTCCTTGGCTTCATTTCCGCAGATCAGGCAGCGGCGGGGGCGCGGTCTGTCAAGCTTGCTGCCGTCGGGGCACAGGACGTCCAGGTCGAAAAGCCGCCCGGCCCCGGTGTTTTCCTCCAGATCGCAGCAGAGCGTTTTGAGCGCGGCGGGGTCCATGTCCACGACATACAGCCCCTCGCAGCCGGTTTCCTCGTCCACCTCTTCCCTGTAGACAAGCGGAGCCTTGACGCGGCGCAGCTGCCCGAACAGCAGCCCCCGCCCGAGGGCGAAGAGGCGGCGGATCTCCGGGCCGTTTTTCACGGGGCCCGCGATGTTCAATGTGAAGGACACCAGCGGCAGGCGGTACTGCTCAAGAAGCGCGCCCTGCCGCTCGACCCGGCGATCCCGGGCGGCGAGCATCTGCGAAAGCTCGACCAAAAAAATCACTCTCCCTTATTTGAGGCTCCCTATATATTTGCTGCACTGCATGGCGGCGATCGCGCCGTCGGCGCAGGCGGTCACCACCTGGCGCAGCGGGGTGACGCGCACGTCGCCCGCGGCATAGACGCCGGGGATGTTGGTCTCCATTTTGGCGTTGGTCTTGATATAGCCGCCCTCCATGTCAAGCACGCCCTCAAACATGCCGGTGGTCTTTTTGCCGGTAAAGCCGAAGAGCCCGAACATGCCGTCCTCCTCATCCGCCTTGACGGTGGTGAGCTCCCCGGTCTCGGTGTCGCGCAGGACGATCTCGCTGAGTACGCCGTCCCCGCCGAGGTCTGCCACCTCGGTATGCAGGCGGATCTCGATTTTGGGGTTGGCCTCCAGCTCGGCCTTCACATCCGGCGTCACGGAGAGGGCCTTGCCCTTGTGCAGCATGATGAGGCGCTTGGCAAACTTGGAGAGGTAGATGGCCTCCTCCGCGGCGATGCCGTTGCCGCCCACGGTGTAGATATCGAGGCCGGAGAAGAAGTTTGCATCGCAGACGGCGCAGTAGCTCACGCCGCGGCCCGCGAAGTCCGCCTCATGCTCACAGCCGATGAAGCGGGTCATGGCCCCGGTGCAGATGATGACGGACTTTGCCAGGTACTCGCCCTTGCTGCCGACGAATTTTTTGACCGGGCCGGTGAAATCGCAGGCGCTGATGGTGTCGCTGACGCGCACCGCGCCGAACTTCTGGGCCTGGGCGCTCATGGGGGCGATCAGTTCCTGCCCGCTCATGCCGTCGATATTGGGCTGGCCGGGGTAGTTTTCGATCTCGTGGGTGAGGATGATCTGTCCGCCGTCCGCGCCTTTTTCGATGATCAGCACGGAGAGCTTCGCGCGCCCCGCGTAAAGTCCCGCCGCAAGCCCCGCAGGGCCGCCGCCGAGGATCATGACGTCGTATATCTTGTTTTCCATTTTGTATTCCTCCTACAAAACGAACATTCCTATTCTTTGCCATTGGTTTTATCTTATTTGTCCCGGGGAGCTTTGTCAACAAAAACCTGTAAAACCCACCGATACGGGATGAATGTTTCCCCGACGTCTTGCAACGCGGCGGCGCATGGGGTATAATGGGCGGCAAACAAGCAGAAAAAGGAGGGGCGGCATATGGACGGCAAAACAAAAAGGCTCGCGGTATCGGCGCTGCTGATCGCGGCGGACGTGGTGCTGACAAGGTTTCTCGCCATCAATACGCCGGTGATGAAGATCGGCCTCGGCTTTGCCGCCGTTGCCCTCTGCGCCCTGCTCTACGGCCCCTGGTGGGCGGCGCTGACCGGGGCGCTGGGCGATCTTGTGGGCGCGCTGCTGTTTCCGACGGGAGCCTACTTCCCCGGCTTTACGCTGACGGCGGCCTGCACGGGGCTGATCTTCGGCCTGTGCCTGTATAAGAAAAAGCCGCGCTGGATAAACGCGGCGGCAGCAGCGCTGCTCAACACCCTGCTGGTGTCCTATCTCGCCAATACCTGGATGATCTGCCTCATCACGGGAAACAGCTATTCCGTGATGCTCTCGGCGCGGGCCGTGCAGCTTGCGGTGATGCTGCCGGTGCAGCTTCTGGTGCTGAGCTGGCTGAGTCTTTCCGGGATCGTGGAGAAGCTGAAAAAGTGAAAAACTGAGCCGCCCCGGACGGGGCGGCTCAAGCTTTTATTCGTTGGTGTAGTTGTCGAAGTAGCCCTGGATGTAGACGATGGGGGTGCCCTTGTCGCCGGAGCCGGAGGTCAGATCGCACAGCGACCCGATCAGATCCGTCAGGCGGCGGGGGGTGGTACCCTCGGACACCATGTTGCCGACCAGGCTGTCGCCGGTCTTGGCGCGGATGCGCGCCTCGATGGCCTCGCGCAGCGCCTCGCCCTTGAGGTCGCCGAAATCGTTGTCGGCCAGGTACTTGAGCTTGAGCTCGTTCGGTGTGCCGACCAGGCCCTTGGTGTAACCGGGAGAGACGACGGGGTCGGCCAGCTCCCAGATCTTGCCGACGGGGTCCTTGAACGCGCCGTCGCCGTAGACCATGGCTTCGATGTGCTTGCCGGAGGCGTCGGACAGGAGCGCGCTGATGCGCTCGGCCACGGCGGTGCAGTCGCGCGGGAAGAGCTTGACAGTCTCCTCGGTGGCCTTGTTGGAGCCGAGCAGGCCGTACTGCTCGTTATAGCCGCTGCCGTCGACGGAGGCGTTGAGGATATCGTCGAGACCCAGGACGCATTTGGCCCCGGCTTCTCTCAGCAGGCGCTTGGAGCGCTCGCGCGTATGGATATCACAGGTGAGCACCGTATCGGTGTAGTCCAGGAGCGTGGTGACCTTGTTGCCGAAAAGCACCTCGACCTCGCAGTTCTCAGCGCGGATCAGGTCGGAGTAGAAGTCGATGTAGTCCACGCCCGTGAAGGGGTGCACGATATGGCCGAACTTCTCACGAAACTGCGCCAGCGTCAGCGTGTCGCTGTAGGGGTTGACCCCGGCTGCGTCCAGGCGATCCCAGTCCACCAGGTGGTTGCCCACCTCGTCGGAGGGGTAGCTGAGCAGCAGCACGATCTTCTCACAGCCGCGGGCAAAGCCCTTGAGCAGCAGGGAGAAGCGGTTGCGGCTGAGGATGGGGAAGGCCACGCCGACGGTTTTGCCGCCGGTCTTGGCGCGCACATCCGCCGCGATCTGGTCGACGTTGGCGTAATTGCCCTGGGCGCGGGCCACGACGGACTCGGTCACGGCGACCACGTCCCGATCGCAGGGGGTGATGCCGGCTTCCTTCCAGGCTTCCATCACGGACGCGGCAGCAATGGCGGCAATATCGTCGCCCTGGCGGATGATGGGTGCGCGCACACCGCGCACTACGGTACCGATGGTTCTCATCTGTGGGTTACTCCTTTTGCCTTGCGGCATAGATTTTTGACCGCATAATTATAGCGCGTGAATCGGGATTCGTAAAGGTTTTTCTAAAAAATATTCAAGTAAAGCAAAGCCCGGAGGCATGGCGGCGTGCCCGCCTACTCTTCCGGCAGGACATACACCATCTCCGGGGGATTGAAGAGCCGCGGCACACGCTGGCAGTTGGCAAGGCCCCGGCTGATGACAAGGCGGCCGTCCTTCACACCGCCGGTGAGCCGCGGCAAAACGCCCTGCCCGGGTGCGTAGAGTCCCTGCCCGAAAAGGCGCACCTGCCCGCCGTGGGCGTGACCGCTGAGGATGAGGTCGACGGGGCGGCTTTTCAGCCAGCGCGGGTAATACTCCGGATGGTGGCAAAGGAGAACATGGTAACCGGGTTCGGCACAGAAGCTGTCCAGCCAGCCAAGTTCCGGCGGCACGTGCCGATTGCCGCCGATGGAGCGGGTCTGCTCGTTCGCCTCCAGAACCGAAAGCCCGGCAGCGAGCGCGCGGCGGTACGCGTTCACCCGCGCGGACGTGAGCCCGCCGAGCACGAGCCTGCGGCCCGCGATCTCCGCCGCCGTGTAGGCGTTGTCCAGCAGCACCGCGCCCGTCTGCCGCAGGAGCGCGGCGTCCTCGTCCGTCAGCAGCCACTCGTGATTGCCGAGAGACACGAAGCACGGCGCAAGCGCGGCACAGGCGGAAAAGAAGGGCAGAACCCCGGCCTCGCGGAGCTTGAGATCCTCCTTTTTCGGCAGGCTGCCAAACAGGAAGTCGCCCGGGACGCAGATGAGCGCCGGGCGATTTCTTTTGAGGGATGCCAGCACCGCGCCCCAGGGTTTTTCGTGCAGATCCGACACAAGGGCGATTTTGCACGGACAGCCTCCGACGGAATAAAAGCTTTCCCGCATCCTGTCATTCCTCTTCCCAGGTGCGCTCGCTGATGATATAGCGCGGGCGCTGCTTGGTCTCCATATAGATCTTGCCGATATATTCCGCGATAATGCCGAGGCAGATGAGCTGCACGCCGCTGACAAAGCAGATGATGCACGTCATGCTGGCCCAGCCCGCGACGGCTTTGCCGCACAGCGCCGTCACCAGCGCCCAGATGCAGAAAATGAAGCTCACGCAGGCAATGAAGAGGCCGAGGCCGAAGATCATGCGCAGGGGCTTGACGGAAAGGCTGGTCACCCCGTCCACCGCAAGGCCGATCATTTTTTTGAGGGGGTAGTGGCTCTCGCCCGCAATGCGCTCGGCGCGGGAGTACGTGACGGAGGTGGACTTGAAGCCCACCAGCGGCACCATGCCGCGCAGATAGAGGTTGACCTCCTTGAAATTGGCAAACTCCTTGAGCACCCTTGCGCTGATGAGGCGGTAGTCGGCGTGGTTGAAGACCACCTCCGCCCCCATCATGGCGAGGAATTTATAGAAGCTCTCGGCGGTGAAGCGTTTGAAAAAGGTGTCCGTCTCCCGGCTCGAGCGCACACCGTACACCACCTCGCACCCGTCGAGGTAGGCGTCCACCATCTTGTCCATGGCGTTGATGTCGTCCTGCCCGTCGCAGTCGATGGAGATGGTGATGTCGCACTTGTCGCGCGCCTCCATGAGTCCCGCGAGCACTGCGGCCTGGTGGCCCCGGTTGCGGCTCTGGCTGATGCCGATATAATGCTCATCCTGCCGGGAAAGCTCCCGGATAATGTCCCAGGTGCGGTCGCGGCTGCCGTCGTTGACAAAGAGGACGCGGCTGTCCGCCGTGATCTTTCCGGCGGCGGCGAGACTTAAAAGCTTGTCGCGGAAGAGCGGCGCGGTAATGGGCAGCACCTCCTGCTCGTTATAGCAGGGGATGACGATAAAAAGTCTCGGGGTTTTGGTCATGGCTGACTCCTTTCCTCCCCCGTGAGACCGAGGGCGGCAAAAACAGTGAGAATCGGGATCAGGGAATAGTGATAGCGGTTAGCGACCTCCACCAGCATATGGGCAAGCGTGAGACCCAGGAAAAACAGCGGCAGCAGCAGCCCCGCGCCGAGCGCGCGGCTCAGAAGCAGGCGCACAAGCCCCGCAATGCCCGCAAGGAAGAGGGTATAGTAAAAGACGTTGCAGATTACCATGCAGGTCTTCACGAAAAGCGGCGATCGGGTGAAACGGTAGGTATAGCCGCCCAGCTCGTCATTGCCCAGAAAAGCCAGGAGCTTGGCCGCAAGAAGCTTCGGGACATCAAGGCCCGAGAGCCGCTCCTTCACATGGGGGATCATATGCTGCTGGGCCTCGTCCGCGCTCATGCCCTGCTTGAGATAGCCGGTCAGAAGATCCATGTCCGCGTCGGTATAGCGCCCCTCGGTCTCCTGATTGAGACCCACATAGATGTTATACCAGGGGAAAGAGGCCGGCTCCTGCCCGAGTACCTTCTCCACATGCTGATCCCAGAGCGCGAGCGAGCCCTTGTAGAGTCCCAGCAAGGCGATCAGCACCAGAAGCCAGCGCCCCCAGCAGCGAAGGCTTTTCGCCCCTGCGCCCCGCAGAAAAAGCAGCCACAGAACGAGGGCGATGATCAGGATGGCCGCGATGGGCCGGATGATGTTGATGAGAGCCAGCAGCAGACCCAGCAGCGCAAGGCCGCCCATCGCCGCCCAGGGGATTGCCCCCTCCTCCTCCAGCGCCGGGGACAGACGCAGAAAGAGCCGGAAGAACAGCAGGATCAGCAGCGTATACAGGGGCTCTGAAAACACAAGGGAGCCCAGCATCATTTTGCACGGGGTAAAGGCCCAGAGCAGCGCTGCGAGAAAGGCCTGCTCTTCCGACAAAAGCTCCCGCCCGATGAGAAAGATCAGCGTACAGCTCAGGCTTGTGAGCAGGACGTTCACCACCGTCACCGCGAAGACGGATTCCCCAAACAGACGGATAAGCCCGCTCAGCACGGTCGCCGTGCCGAGGATGTGCGGATACATGGCCACATACCAGGCGTCCGGGATCTCCTTCCCTGCGGCGAGGGCGCAGGCCACCTGCCAGTACTCGTCATAGTCGCTGAAGGGCTCAATCTGCACAAGCAGCACCCAGATGATGTTGAGCGCAAAGCAGAACGCCGCGACCCACAGTCCCGCCAGCCGGGGCATGGGCAGGCGCCAGCGCGGCAGCAGCCAGTTCAGCCCATAGGCCAGCACCGCGCCCAGCAGCAGCGCGCCGAGGTAGGAATGGGCGGACGCCCCCTGCCAGATGATCAGGGCCAGCGTCAGCCCCATCGCCAGCAGCAGGATGCCCAGCATGATTCTTTTGAAAAAGACGGAGGCTCTTTCCATGTTCTTCTCCGTTTCCCGATCGTCGTTTCAAAGACTTTTTTCTATTATACTATCCCGCCGGGAAAACATCAATTCTTTTGTGGGCACGTCATGCAACATAAAACCCCCGCTCCGAAGAGCGGGGGGCGAAAATCGGACATGCGTGTCAGGAAAGCAGGGAGCTGAGCAGGGCCAGACCGTCGGACTCGTCCTTGTCCTTCTTGGACTTCTTGCCGCTGCCGCCGCTGAGCAGGCCGATGATGTCCCCGGCGCTGGGCTTTGCGCCGCCGAGCATGGCCACAACGTCGCTCAGATCCAGGCCGTCGCTCAGGTCGACCTTGGCCTTTTTGGACTTCTTGCCGCTCTTCGTCGCGCTGGAGAGAGCTGTCAGCAGAGAGGGGGCGATGCTGCTGAGAATGCCGGAGACATCATTCTCGCTCATCCCGGCCTCGTCGGAGAGGGCCTTGACATCTTCATCCTTCTTCGCGCCGAGGATGTGGCCGATGATCTTCGCGCCGTCGATGGTGTCGGCCTTGTCGATCATCTCGTCAATGGGCTTCTCGTCGGTGTGCTGGGTCAGGGCTTCCAGCAGGGAGGCCTTGCCCTCCTTGCTGGAGGCGTTGCCGGTCAGCATCTTGAGAAGAAACGGCACCGCGATGGGCAGAAACTTTTTGATGCTCTTGCTGTCGATCCCGGTTTTCTTGGCCAGGGCCTTGATTGCCTTGTCAGAGAGGAAAGCGTCGAGCAGTACGTTCAGCAAATTCATGGTTGTCCCTCCTGTATGTATTTTGATGACGGGCATAGTATACACCATACGGGAGAAGATTGCACGATAATTTTCCTGAAAGGCCGACACATGACAAAAAACGCTTCCGGGCGGGCAGCCCGGAAGCGTTTTTCGTGTATTCGGATCGGATATGGTTCGGTTTATCCGTTCTTCTTCTTTGCGGCCATGGCCTTCTGCAGCCAATCCTTGCCGTCATTAAAGCGGGAGACGATGAAGGAGGCCACATAGTCGCCGGCAGCGTTGACCATCGTGGCGGGAGGATCGACCAGATCGCCGATCGCCTGGGCGATGGGGAAGGCAACCGCAAGCTGTTCGGGGAAGAAGAGGGAGCAGAGCACCAGCTCGCCGGTGCCGCCGCCGCCGGGGATTCCGGACATGGCAACAGAGGAAACGGTGGCGACGATAATGGCGATAAGCGCGTCAGCCGTGGCAAAGTTCTTGCCGAACATGCCGAAGAGGAAGGCGACCTTGATGATGGCGCTCATGCCGGAGCCGTCCATGTTCATCGTCGCGCCCATGGGCAGGACGATATCGGTCACATCCTTGGAGATGCCGGTGTCCTCGGAGACCTCCATATTGGTGGGGATGGTGGCGACGGAGGAGCAGGTGCCGAAGGCGACGGCCGCGGGACGGAACAGGTGCTGGAACATGACCTTGACGGCGCCCTTGCCACCGCCGAAGCGGGCGTAGAGCGGGAAGATCAGGAACATGTAGGCGAAGGATACGACGTAGTAGAGGATGATGGCCCGGGCGTAGCTGGAGACGAAGTCGGCGCCGTGGGCGGAGACGAGCGCGGCGAAGAAGCCGAAGAAGCCGATGGGGGCGTAGTAGCTGATGAGCTTGATGACCTTCATGAGAACGCGATTGAGCTCCTCAAGAAGCTGCGCGATCCTGGTCTCGGGCCCGCCGCACATCTGCACACCGAAGCCGAAGAAGATGCCCGCGATGATGAGCTGAAGGATGGAGCGGCGGCTCCAGAGGTCGGGGAAGTCTGGCTTGGTGAAGAAGCCGACGATCATAGCGCCCGCGGTCATGGGCTCGGAGGCGCCCGGCTCAAAGGCGGGCTCGCCGGTGTAGACGGGGATGAAGCGGACAAGCACATACATGATCACGGAGGCGATGACGGTGGTGACCATAAAGGTGACGACTGTCGTGCCCATGAGCTTGCCGGCGCGCTTCAGGCTTTTCATGTTGGCGATGGCCGAGGAGATGGAGACGAACACCGTCGGCACCACCACGCAGAACATCATGTTGATGAACAGCGTGCCGAGCGGTTCCAGCACACCGGCATTAGGCCAGGCAAAGCCGACGATGATGCCGAGCACGATGCCCACGATCATGGAGAAGAAAAACCAGTTGTTCTTCAGGAAATTGTTGGACTTCATGAGGATGACTCCTTTCGGGTTCAAATGTCACTGTTATTATATTCCGTTGTTTTGCATAGTAAATTGCAAATTGTGCTTGAAAGATTGCAAAAGCTGCTGTATAATCAGCAAAGCAGCGCGCTAAAGCGTGAACGTGTCAGGAGGAAAAGGCCCATGGCAGGCGACCAAAGCATCAACCGCGCGGGTTATCTGCGGGAGAGCTTTCACTATTTTCATCTTCGGGACAGCGCCGGTCAGGAGCTGGATTTTCACTTCCACGAGTTTGACAAGCTGGTGATCCTGCTGTCCGGCAGCGTCGACTATCTTGTGGAAGAGCAGCGCTACACGCTCACGCCCTGGTCGGTGCTGCTGGTGCGCCACCACGCCATCCACAAGGCCGTCATCGACCGCAGTTTGCCCTATGAGCGCATCATCCTCTATCTCGACCGCCGCTATTTTGAACGGGTCTTCCCCGGCGCGGGCCTGATGGACTGCTTTGACCAGGCCGACCGGCGCCGACGGCACATGCTGTCCGCGGCGGAGGATCAGCTTGCCGAGCTGCGAAACGCCATAGAGGCCTATGAGAAAGCGGCAAAGGACAACCGCCGCGGCGCCCAGACCATGCGGGAGACCCTGATCATCCAGCTTCTCATCCACATCAACCGCCTGCACGAGGCTGCGCCCGAGCGCGCGGAGCAGACCGGAGACCCCAAGCTGCGCCAGGTGCTGAGCTATATCAACGAACATTTCCGGGAGAGTCTCACCGTGGAGGCGCTGGCGGAGCGCTTTTACATGAGCCCCTATCATTTTATGCGGCTTTTTAAGGCGCAGACCGGCAGCACCGTCCACGCCTATGTGCGACAGAAGCGCCTCATGAACGCCGCCCGCCTGATCCGTGAGGGCGTCCCCGCCGCGCGCGCCGCCGCCGAGAGCGGCTACGGGGATTACTCCGCCTTTCACCGGGCCTTCAAGGAGAGCTTCGGCGTGAGCCCCGGAAAGATGATAGAGCGATAAAAAAGGCTGCCCCGATTGGGGGCAGCCTCAGCTTGTCAAAAAAGTCCTTATATGGACTTTTTTGCCTGCGCTTTTCCGCCGAGCATTTTGCTTGAGGCAAAATGCTGTTATCTGAAAAGCCTTGAAAAATCAAGCCTTTTCAGACGGCGGCTTATTGTATTCGAGGCGGGCCTTGCCCCCTCGAGCTCCCCTGCGGCTCTGTTATCGTGCGTTGTCACAAGGTTTTTTGACAGTCTCAGGCTGCCCCGATTGGGGGCAGCCTCTTTGCTGTGTTTGGGTTTTTCCGCTGCGATCAGCCGTTGTGGCCGTGCAGGGGGTAATGGATGTGCAGCAGGTCGTGGGCGCGGCCCTTGAGCAGATCGTCGTAGATATAGCCCAGGGCGGGGTTCTGCTGCGGGATCTTGAGTTTGCAAGCGTCGTCGGCCTTGAAGATGGCCTCAAAGCGCTCGGCCTTGCGGGCGTTGGAGGCAGGGGGCTGTCCGCCGCCGCCGATGCACCCGTTGGGGCAGGCCATGACCTCGATGAAGTCAAACTGCTCCTCGCCGCTCTCGACCTTGGCAATGAGCTTGTCCGCGTTGGCAAGGCCGTTTGCCACCGCGATGCGGATGGAGAGATCGCCCGCCGTGACGGTGAAGGCCTTGATGCCCTCCAGACCGCGCACACCGCACTCGGCGATGGTCTTGAGCGTGTCGGGAGAGGCGTCGTCCAGCACACGGCGGATGACGGCCTCGGTCACGCCGCCGGTGACGCCGAAGATGACGCCCGCGCCGGTGTAGTCGCCGAGGGGGCTGTCCGGCTCGGAGTCCGGCAGGGTCTTGAGGTCGATGCCGGCGGCCTTGATGAGGCGGGCCAGCTCGTCGGTGGTGAGGACAAGGTCGATCAGGCGCTGACCGTCCTTCTCAAGCTCGGGGCGCTGGGCCTCAAACTTCTTGGCGGTGCAGGGCATGATAGCGACGGAGTACACGTCCTCGTCCTTGAACTGCTTGCGAATGAGCGCGCCCAGCATCTCCATGGGGCTGCCGCAGGTGGACACCTGGGGCATCAGATGCGGGTGGGCCTTTTCCACATGCTGGATCCAGCCGGGGCAGCAGGAGGTGAACATGGGCAGCTTTGCGCCGGACTTGACCTTCTCGAGAAACTCCGCGCTCTCCTCCATAATGGTGAGGTCGGCGGAGAGGTTGGTGTCGTACACCACGTCCACGCCGAGGCGGCGCAGGGCGGTGACGAGCTTGCCGGTGACGGGCTCATTGGCGGGCATGCCGAACTCCTCGGCAATGCCGACGCGCACGCTGGGGGCAAACTGCACCACGACGCGCTTGTTGGGATCGTTGAGCATGCGCCACATCTCGGGGATCTGGCGGTTGATGGTGAGAGCGCCGGTGGGACATACCGCCGCGCACTGGCCGCAGCCGACGCAGCCGGTCTCGATGAGCATCTTGCCGAAGCCGGGGGCCACGATGGCCTTCTTGCCGCGCTTGGTGAAGTCGATGGCGCCGATATTCTGAACCTCCGCGCACATGCGCACGCACAGGCCGCAGAGGATGCACTTGGAGGGGTCGCGGGTGATGCAGGGGGAGGAGACATCGAGCCGCTCGTGAGAGTAGGTGTTCTCATTGAAGCGCGGCTCCACCACGTTGTAGCGGTGGGCGTACTCCTGCAGCTTGCAGTGCCCGCTCTGCTCACAGGTCAGGCACTCGGCCCGGTGGCTGTTCATCAGCAGCTGGAGGGTGGTGTGGCGGCTCTTGAGCACCTTTTCGGAGTGGGTGTAGACCACAAGGCCGTTTCTCGGCTGCATGGAGCAGGCCGCGTCCAGCGCGCCCTTCTCGTTCTCCACCAGACACAGGCGGCAGCCGCCGTAGATGGAGAGGTTTTCGCAGTAGCACAGCGAGGGAATGTCGATGCCGTTGTGACGGGCAACCTCAAGGACGTTGCGCTCGTCGGTGAACGGACATTCGATGCCGTCGATGATCATTTTCTTTTCCGTCATGGCTTAACCCTCCCTGATGGCGCCCACCGGGCAGTTTTCTTTGCAGGTGCCGCACTTGATGCACCTGGTGGTGTCGATGACATGCTTGTGACGCGGTGTGCCGGTGATGGCCTCGACCGGGCAGTTGCGCGCGCATCTGGTGCAGCCGATGCACTTGTCCGTGATGACGTACTGGCTCAGCGCCTTGCAGGTGCCGCAGTGGCAGCGCTTGTCGCGGATATGCTCGATATACTCGTCCTCAAAGTTCTGCAGCGTGGAGAGGACGGGGTTCGGCGCCGTCTTGCCGAGGCCGCAGAGAGAGGACACCTGGATCATCTCGGCAAGGTCGCGGAGCTCGTCGATGTCGCTCATGCGGCCCTTGCCCTGGGTGATGCGGGTGAGGATCTCGTTCATGCGGGTGGTGCCTTCCCGGCAGGGGGTGCACTTGCCGCAGGATTCCTCGCAGATGAAGTTCATGAAGAACTGCGCGATGTTGACCATGCAGCTGTCCTCGTCCATGACGACAAGGCCGCCGGAGCCGATGATCGCGCCGACCTTCTTGAGAGAGTCAAAGTCCATGGGCAGATCCAGGTGCTCCTCGGTAAGACATCCGCCGGAGGGGCCGCCGATCTGCACGGCCTTGAACTTCTTGCCGTTTTTGATGCCGCCGCCGATGTCATACACGACCTCGCGCAGGGTGGTGCCCATGGGGACTTCGATGAGACCGGTGTTGACCACGTTGCCGGTCAGGGCAAAGGCCTTGGTGCCGGGGCTCTTCTCGGTGCCGACGGACCGGAACCAGGCCGCGCCCTTTTTGATGATGTCGGGGACGTTGGCAAAGGTCTCGACGTTGTTAAGACATGTGGGCTTGCCGAACAGGCCCTTGTCCACGCTTCTGGGGGGCTTGGTGCGCGGCATGCCGCGGTTGCCCTCGATGGAGGCGGTCATGGCGGAACCCTCGCCGCAGACGAAGGCGCCGGCGCCCTTGTTGATGTGCATATGGAAGCTCTTGCCGCTGCCGAGGATATCATCGCCGATGAGGCCGTATTCCTCAGCCTGCCGGATGGCGATGGTGAGGCGGGAGACCGCGAGGGGGTATTCCGCACGGACATAGATATAGCCCTCGGTAGAGCCGGTGGCCACGCCCGCGATGATCATGCCCTCGAGGATCTTGTGGGGGTCGCCCTCCATGCAGGAGCGGTCCATGAACGCGCCGGGGTCGCCCTCGTCGCCGTTGCAGACGATGTACTTGACAGGCTCCTCGGTATGCGCCGCAACCTGGGCCCACTTCTTGCCGGTGGGGAAGCCCGCGCCGCCGCGGCCGCGCAGGCCGGAGTCGGAGACCTCCTGAATGACCTCGTCCCCGGTCATTTCAAAGAGCGCCTTGACAAGGGCCGCGTAGCCGCCGATGGAGAAGTATTCCTCAATGCTCTCGGCGTCGATATGACCGCAGTGCTCCAGCACGCGGCGGGTCTGCTTTTTGTAGAAGGGGATGTCCTCCTGGCGCTTGTAGACCTGGCCGTTCTGCTTGTAGCCCAGGCGCTCGATAAACTCGCCGCCGAGGATCGTCTTCTCCACGATCTCGGCCACATCCTCGGCATGGACCTTGGTGTAGAGCCAGCCTTCCGGCTCAATACGCACCAGGGGGCCCATCTCGCAGAAGCCGTGGCAGCCGGACTTTTTGATGCCGGTGGCGTCGCCGCCGCAGCCGTCGTTGAGGCTCAGCTCAAAGGCCGCGCCGTGAAGCTGCATCTGATTTTTCAGCTCTTCGTACACGGCGAGGTTGCCGCCCGCCGCGCAGCCGGTGCCGCAGCAGACCAGAACCTTGCGCTTCTCGTGGCTGCGGGCCTGCACGAACTTCTCCTGCAGGGCGCGGAACTCTTCCAGATTCTTGATTCTCTCGCGCATCGCCTCAGCCCTCCCCTCTCAGCTGCTCCACCAGGGCGCGGGCTTTCTCGGGCGTCATGGCCGCGTGGACGGTGTCGTTGACCATGACCACGGGGCTCAGGCCGCAGGCGCCGAGGCAGGAGACGATCTCCAGCGTGAACAGCCCGTCGTCCGAGCTGGGCTTATGCTCATTGGTGCCGGTGGCGTCATAGAGCGCCTGCAGGACGTTGCTGCTCTTGCGCACATGACATGCCGTGCCGCGGCAGACCTTCATGACATACTTGCCCTTGGCGTCCAGGGAAAAGTTGCCGTAGAAGGTTGCCACGCCGTAGAGCTTGGACTCGCTCATGCCGACTTTGCCGGCAATGTACTCCAGCGCTTCCTGGGGCAGATAGCGGTATTTTTCCTGTACATCCTGCATGATGGCAATGATCTTCGCCTTGTCGCAGTCGTATTTTTCCAGAACGGAATCGATGAATCTGAAGTCAACAGATTCCATGGGGATCACATCCTTTCGATGAATGGTCGGCGCGCATTGATAATTTTCTAACATGCGTGCTTATCTATCTTATACTATTTTATAAAGAAATGCAACACATTTTGACATAAAAAGGAAAATTGTACAAGCATATTTTCTTCCAGAAGAATTTTTCTTGACTTCCGCCGTATTTTTGTTACAATCAAGTGGCCCGATCCGCGAGCTGCGCTTTCGGAGAGGGGGAGCAATTTTCTGACGCCGAAACAAAGCTTGAGGCGGAAGGCTGTGACTGCACAATTTTTGCGCCGATGCGCGCTTTGCTGCCATGCCTTCCGGCATGGTTTTTTCTTTTGGCGGAAAGGAGCAAAATGGAAACACAGGAAACACGCGTCGCCGCCATTGCCATTCTGGTCGAAGTGCCGGAATCGGTGGACACGCTCAACGCCCTGCTGCATGACTACGCGCCCTATATCCGCGGGCGCATGGGCATCCCGGACCACGACAGGGGCGTGAACGTGATCTGCCTGGTTCTGGACGCGCCCATGGACACCATCAACGCACTGAGCGGAAAGCTCGGGCGGCTGCCCGGTGTCAGCGCCAAGGCCGTAACGCCGAAAAGTACAAAATAGAAGGAGATAAACACAACATGAAGAAGAAAATCACTGTCCTGACCCTCGCCCTTGCGCTGGTCTTCTGCCTGTTCGGAGGCGCGGCTTTTGCAGATGTTCTGGTGAATACCCGCGTTTTTACTCTCAACGGCACCACCGGCTTCGGCATGGCGGGCATGATCGCAGCGAACGAAAACAAGGTTTGCCCGGAGTATACCTTCACCGTGGAAACTGATCCCTCCGTCGTGACCGCCGCGCTTGTCAGCGGCGAGTGCGACATCGCGGCTCTGCCCACCAACGCCGCCGCTGCCCTCTACAACAAGACCGAGGGCAAGGTGCAGGTGCTGGCTCTCAACACCCGGGGCGTGCTGTACCTCGTGACGGACGGCAAGGAGAAGATCGAGAGCATCGCCGATCTCAACGGCAAGACGGTCTATGCTCCGGCGCAGAACCCCAGCTTCATTTTTGCCGCGCTCTGCAGCAAGTCCGGCATTGAGCTCGACATTGACACGAGCTACGCCCAGCCGGCAGAGCTGAACGCCGCCGTCGCCGCCGGGAAGGTCTCCCTTGCCGTTCTGCCCGAACCGATGGTGACCGTGGCGAAGAGCCAGAACCAGGATCTCGTCGTCGCCCTCGACCTCACCGCCGAGTGGGACAAGGTCATGGAGCCGGGCAGCCTGGTGCAGGGCTGCGTCGTCGTGCGCCGTGATTTTGCCGAAAAGAACCCCGACGCCGTCAAGGCCTTTCTCGCGGACTATGAGGCCTCCGTCAAGCTTCTGAGCGAGGACACGCAGGCTGCCGCCGAGAAGATCGAGGCCGCCGGCATCTTCAACAAGGCCGCCGTCGCCGCCAAGGCCATCCCCAACTGCAATGTCTGCTTCGTCACCGGCGAGGATATGCAGCGTGAGCTCGGGGCGTTTCTGGAGATCATGTCCGAGAAGGCGCCTCAGTCCATCGGCGGGAAGCTCCCCGGTGAGGACTTCTACTGCATCCTGAAATGAGTCCCGCCGTCCGCAAGACTTTACGGACGCTCGCGGTGCTCGCGTTCTGGCTGCTGGTGTGGACGCTCACCGCCGCAGCGGTGGGGCAGGAGCTGCTCCTGCCCTCCCCCCTGCAGACGGGCAGAAAGCTTCTCGCGCTTGCAGGCACGGCGGAATTCTGGCTCACCGTGGGCAGGAGTGTGCTGCGGGTGCTGACGGGCATCCTTGCTGCGGTGCTGCTGGGTGTGCTACTGGCGCTGCTCACGCATCGCAGTCCCCTGCTGCGCGCGCTCTTCTCCCCCGTCATGACCCTTGTGAAATCGACGCCCGTGGCCTCCTTCATCATCCTGGCCCTGGTGTGGCTGGGACGCAGTATTGTGCCGGTCTTCATTGCGGCGCTGATGGTGCTGCCCGTGGTATGGGCCAACGTCTCGGCAGGGCTTGCCGGCATTGACCCGCAGCTCATGGAGTTTGCGCAGGTCTATCGCCTGCCGCGCTCGCGCGTTCTGCGCCGGATCATTGTCCCCTCGGTGCTGCCGCATCTGCGCGCGGCCCTGCGCTCGGCGCTGGGACTCGGCTGGAAGGCCGGGATCGCCGCCGAGGTGCTGACCGTGCCGCCCTACTCCATCGGCAAGCGCATCTATGAGGCGAAGCTCTATCTCGAGACCACCGAGCTTTTTGCCTGGACGGCGGCGGTGGTGCTGGTGAGCCTTCTGATCGAGGGGCTGCTCCTGCGTCTCACGGACAGGCTCGGGCAAAAGGAGGACGGCCATGCTTGAAATAAAGGACGTCTCCCTGCGCTTTGATGATAAGCAGGTGCTGAACGGCTGCTCGCTGTCTCTGTCCCCCGGGGAGCGCCTCGCTCTCATGGGGCCCTCCGGCTGCGGGAAGACGACGCTGCTGCGCATCGCCCTCTCCCTGCAGACGCCGGACAGCGGAAGCGTGAAAAGCGCGGCGCGGCGTACGGCGGCGGTCTTTCAGGAGCCGCGGCTTCTCCCCTGGCGCACGGCGGCGGAGAACGTGAACCTCGTTCTCTCCGACCGGGCGGAAACCATGGCGGAGGCGGTAAGCTGGCTGCAAAGGCTGGAGCTCTCCGACGCGCGCGATCTCTGCCCCGCAGAGATGTCCGGCGGGATGCAGCAGCGCCTCTCCCTTGCCCGCGCCCTCGCCGCCGCGCCGGAGCTTCTGGTGCTGGACGAGCCGTTCAAGGCCCTCGACAGCGCCCTGCGCGAGCGGGTCATGGCGGTGACAAAAGACGCCCTGCCAAACGCCGCGCTCCTGCTTGCCACCCACAGTGAGGAGGAGGCCGAAGCCCTCGGCTGCCGTATCCTGCGCTATGAGGACGGGAAATTTCTATAAGGCAATACCGCACAATGCAGCAAGAGCAGATTCCGAGAAAATCTGAGTTCTGATAATGGCACTTTTTCGCAGATGTACTTTGTGTACCTCAAGAAAAAGTGACGAAATCAGGGCTCAAATTTTCCGGAAGATGCCGCAGGCGTATTGTGCGGTGTTGTCATAAGAAAACATAAAGACCTCCCTTTCACGGACGATATCCGCCGGAAAGGGAGGTTTTCTTGAAATGGGGCTTGAATCGCACCGGGCTTGTGTGCTACGCTGTTAAGGCAACAGTGCATAATGCGGCAAGAGGCAAATTCTCCAGAAGGCGGATTATGCGGTATTGCCTTGGTATTCCATCACGGAGGAAAACTGTCATGTCAGAAAACTACAATGTCCTCAGCGGGAAAAAATGGGTCGTCTGCGGGGACAGCTTTACAAACGGCCTTGACCAGAACGCCCCGATCCCGGAGGGACCCTACCGGGGCCGCAGAAGCGTATACCCTTATCTGATCGCAAACCGCAACGGCATGGAGCTGGTGCCCTTCTTTGAGGGCGGGCGCACACTCGCCTACCCGCCGGAACCGGGCGAATTCCGCAACTCCCTCACCGCGCCGGACATGCCCTGGAACTATCGGAACATTCCGGAGGACGCCGACTATATCACCCTCTATCTCGGCATCAACGACAGCCATCACGCCCCCCACGCTTTCTCCGGCGACGGGGAGGACATCACCGGGAAGATCCCCCTCGGCACGCTGGACGACGAGACGATCCACAGCTTCGGCGGCGCCTGGAACGTGGTGCTCTGGTGGCTGATCCAGAACCGCCCGAAGGCGCACATCGGCGTCATCGTCTCCAACGGCGTGGAGACGGAGGACTACCGGAACATGACGATCGCGGCGGCGAAGAAGTACGGTCTTGCCTGGCTGGATCTCAACGGCGACAGCCGCACCCCGGCCATGATCCGCAGCGTGAACCCGGACGTGGCCGATTTTGTGAAGGAGCAGCTCAAGCGGCGCTGGGCGGTGGACTATACCGGCAGTCTCACCGGCAGCGTGAACACCCATCCGAACGACGCGGCTCATCTCTACGAGTCGTACATCATCGAGAACTTCCTGCGCAGTATCTGATCCCGGCGGCGTTTATTGCTTCTTGTCCATGGCGCCGCCTGCCTGTTCGCTGATCTGCCGGACAATACGCTCCTTCTCCCAGACGCCGTCTTCGATCCACTGCCGGATCTCGCCGGGCAGCAGTTCGGGACGGTAATCGGGATAGAGCAGCTTCATCTCCTCTTCCGTGGCTTCAACACAGGGGCGTCCGTCCTTGAAGATCCCGTTTCTCGATACCATGGTATAAGCGATGAAGGAAGACAGATACGAAAGTAGCCGGGGATCCCGCAGCCCCATTCCCCCGTGAGCAGAAGGGCTCCCAGATGCTTTTCTTCGTTGCAGTAACGAACCAGTTCGTCTAATGTGCTCACCGTTTCTCATCCTCTCTTTTGGCGGCGGCCGTCCGGGTTTACGGCTTTTTCGGAATACCGGAAAGGCCCCGCCCTTTATCGTGTCTACTATAGCACAGGGGGGGCAGCAGGATACAAGAATGATCGGAAAAAGCGGGGCAAGTCACTCGCCTTGCTCGTTCATGAAGACGGCGGTATAGACAGCCTGCCGCCGTCGCCGGAATCTGCCTGAGGCAGACCGTTTGGGGATTGGCACCACCGGCGTCAAAAAAGCAGCCCCACAAGGGGGCTGCGACCATAAATCTTATCCTTTTGTTGCGCTCACCAGGAACAGGGGCGTTGACGAAAAATTCAGTTTTTCTTCCTCTGACCACACCCGCTGCCAAATCCGCTCATCCGCCCGGGCATGGAGGCCAAGGCAGTGCAGCTGCGTCAAATCCCACGAGGGGCGGCGGATGCTGCTGAGCGGGACACGGCGGGCAATGTCCTCCATCACGTCGAAGTTTTCCCCCACGTTCTGATCCCACACGCCCTGTTCGGCGCTGTTGATCCGATCCTGATCGTAGGCGGCCTGTGCCTTCTCGTCAAAGAGGTAGGCGTACCAGTTGGCGTCAAAGTTCAGAAGCAGGCCGCCGGGCTTCAGCACACGCACCCATTCGGCGTAAGCCCAATCCGGGCGGGGCAGATTCCAGGTCAGGTTGCGGCTGATCACCACATCGAAGGAGGCGTCTTCAAACTTGAGAGTCTCCGCGTTCATCTCCATAAAACGGATGCTGTCGGCCAATCGGCCGGCATTTTTCTTTGCTTCCTCCAGCATGGCCGGAGTCAGGTCGATCGCCGTCACATCATACCCCAGCTCACAGAGAAGGATCGCAAAGAAACCGGGACCGGTGCCGACCTCCAGTACGCGAAGCTGCGCTGCCGCGATTCCGGGAAACTGTCGGGCAATCTCAGCTTGCAGGCAGTCTCTCCACTTTTTACGCTGGTCGGTTTCAAGCTCCACCTGATTGACTTCAGAGTACCCGGAGGCACGGCCAGTCCAGTATGCTTTGTTTTCCGCTAAAATGCTCATTTTTGCGTTTCGACCTCTCAACATTATCTGTGCTAATACTATTCCATGATAAGAAGCTTTAATGGTCAAGGGCTTCAACGCAGTATGGCGCGAGTTTTGACGGGAAGACTTAAAGATTTCTATCAAGGAATAGTATAAGTTATCATGCCGCATGTTTCAAAGCAAGCCCCCTGGGGGGATTTTTACAAAATTTTTTAGAAAAAGCGAAAAAAATATCCCCCCCGGGGGCTTCCGCTCGGGTTCGGGATAGCATATAATTTCCTGTGAAAGCTTAGCTTCCACAGGAAATTATATGATTCAAACGCCTGTTTCTCGCCGCTGGCGCGGCAACCGAAACAGATGCGAAAAACACCCATGCATTATCAGCTTTCATGCGTAGCGGTGCGATTTATGACGCATGGGTGTTTCACCGTTAGATTTGACTATCTCTGCAAAGCTGGGGAGAACAACGTGAGAAAGTATGTCATACAGAGATTGATACAACTGATCCCGGTTTTGATCGGGATCACGTTTTTATCCTTTGCCATGATGCGCATGGCGGGCAGCGACGCGATCACGGAGATGTATGGGGATAAGGGCGCGGTGGCTCAGGAGGTCATCGACTTAAAACGTGCCGAGCTGGGTCTGGACAAGCCCTTCGTGCAGCAGTATTTTTCCTGGCTGGGCGGCATGCTCACCGGCGACATGGGAAAGAGCTATGTCTCCGGGCGTGACGTTTTCAAGACCTTTACATCCAAGCTCCCGGCGACGCTGCTGCTGACGGCGCTTTCTATCCTCATGACCATCGTGATCTCGATTCCCCTGGGGGTTCTGGCTGCGGTGCGGCATGACAAGCTGACGGACTATCTGCTGCGCTTTCTGAGCTTTATCGGAAACTCTCTGCCGAACTTTTTCGTGGCGATGCTGCTCATGGAGCTGCTGGCCATCAAGCTTGGCTGGCTGCCGGTCATCTCCAACGGAACCACAGTAAAAAGCGCCATCATGCCGACCCTGACTCTTGCTATCGCCATGTCTGCCAAATACATGCGGCAGGTGCGGGCGACGGTGCTGGAGGAACTGAACAAGGACTATGTGACCGGCGCGAAGGCGCGCGGCGTGAGAAACCGCGTGATCCTCTGGCGGAGCGTCATCAAATCCTCCATGCTCACGATCATCACACTGCTGGCTCTCTCCATCGGCAGCCTGCTCGGCGGCACGGCCATCATTGAGAGCATTTTCATGTGGGACGGCGTGGGCAAGCTGGCCGTGGACGCCATCACCATGCGCGACTATCCGTTGATCCAGTCCTACGTGGTCTGGATGGCGATTATCTACGTGCTGGTAAACCTCGTAACAGATCTCTTGTACCATGCCCTTGATCCGCGGATCCGCCTGGGGGTGAGCGAGGGATGAAAGAACCGACTGTCCGGGTACAAAAAATCAAAAAGGACACCATCAAGACCCGGCTCATACTCTTTGGCGCTCTTGCGCTGGCCCTTCTTCTCTGCTCTGTTTTCTGCGAATATCTGACGCCCTATGATCCCTATGTGCAGAATCTGAAGAACGCCAAGGCGCCGCCTTCTCTGGAGCATCTCTTCGGCACCGACCGCTATGGACGGGACATGCTCTCCCGTGTGATCGTCGGCAGCAAAACGAGCATTTTTTCCACCCTTCTGCTGGTGGGCATCGTGACCGCCCTCGGCACCATGGTCGGCGTTTTCTGCGGCTGGCACGGCAAGTGGATCGACACCGTGCTGATGCGCATTTCGGACATGTTTCTGGCTTTTCCCGGTCTGGTATTTGCCATGGCCGTGGCCGGCGTTCTGGGCGGCGGACTGCAGAACGCGATTATTGCGCTGGTGGCCATCTCCTGGCCGAAATACGCCCGCATTGCCCGAAGCCAGACCCTGGCCCAGAAGGAGACGCCGTACCTGAAAGCCGCGCGCCTCTCCGGCAGCGGCACTTGGAAAATTATCTTCAAGCATATCCTGCCGAACATCATCGGCACGATCCTTGTCACCTCCATGCTGGACATCGGCACGATGATGATGGAGCTTGCGGGCCTGAGCTTCCTCGGCCTTGGCGCAAAGCCGCCCACGGCAGAGTGGGGCAGCATGATGAGCGACGCGCGCAGCCTTCTGTCCTCTGTGCCCTGGGTCACACTAGCTCCCGGCTTTGCCATCTTTATCTCTGTTATGATCTTCAACCTCCTGGGCGACACTATCCGGGACTATGCGGATCCGAAGTCAAGGGGGAATTGATATGAGCGATATTTTACGTTATGAGCACGTCGATATCTCCTATAACGGCGTCAAAGTGATCAAAGATGTGAGCTTCACGGTAGACGAGGGAGAGATCCTCGGCATCGTGGGTGAATCCGGCTCCGGCAAGTCCACGCTTATCAAGGCCGCCATGGGTCTTCTGGGCGAGACCGGCCTTGTCACCCGGGGCGATATCTGGTACAAGGGCAAAAACCTGCCCGATCTCTCCGCCGGAGAGATGCGCAGGCTCAACGGGCCTGAACTGGGCATGATCTTTCAGTATGCCGGCAGCTCCTTCTGCCCGATCCGCACTGTGGGGGCCCAGCTCTACGAGAGCATGACGGAGCACGAATCGGTTTCCAAAGAGGAATTCTCCCGCCGCGCGACGGAGCTTTTGGAGAAGATCGGCTTTGAGAATGCCCAGCGTATTCTGGACAGCTACCCCTTTGAACTCTCCGGCGGCATGCAGCAGCGCGTCGGCATCGCCGCGGCGATGCTTTTAAACCCCAGCGTTCTGCTGGCGGATGAGCCGACCTCGGCTCTGGACGCCTCCGTGCAAAAGCAGGTCGTGGAGGAGATGCTGCTGGTGCGCAAAACCTTCGGCACTTCCATCGTTCTGGTGACCCACAACATCGGCGTCATCGGCGCGATGGCGGACAAAGTGCTGGTTTTGAAAAACGGCGAGATGGTGGAGTATGGCGAGACGCAGCAGGTGCTGAACGATCCGAAAGAAGACTACACCCGTCTGCTCATGTCCGCCGTGCCGAAGCTGAAGAGGTGAGAAGATGGAACCAGTCTTAAAAGTTGAAAATCTCACCAAAGTTTTCACCCGCAAGGGTCAGCCGGATTTCACGGCCGTAGACCACATCGGCTTTGAACTCTATCCCGGCGAGTGCCTGGGGCTGATCGGCGAGAGCGGCAGCGGCAAGACTACGGTAGTCAACATGATCACCCGCCTGCTCGACAGCACCGAGGGCCGCATCGTGCTCGATGGCGAGGATATCACCCGCCTGAGCGGGAAAGGACTGCGCAAAGCCTACAGCGAGATGCAGATGGTCTTCCAGACGCCGACGGATTCCTTTGATCCGCGCTGCACCTTGGGCGACGGCATCGGCGAAAGCCTGCGCAATAACGGCATGAGCCGGGCGGAAACGAAACAGGAAGTGGCCCGGCTGCTCACCGAGTGCGGCCTCACGCCGGACTTTGCCGCCCGTTACCCCCATCAGGTCAGCGGCGGACAGTGCCAGCGCGCGGCGATCGCCCGCGCCCTTGCGGTCAAGCCCCGGCTCCTGATTTGCGACGAGGCGACCTCCTCCCTGGACGTGACCATCCAGAAGGAGATCATCGCGCTTTTAAATGAGCTGCGCTCCCATCACGGAAGTGAGCTCTCCATCCTGTTCATCTGCCATGATATTGCGCTGGTGCAGCAGTTCTGCAATCGCGTTCTGGTGCTGTACAAGGGAAAAATCGTGGAACAGGGCGCCCCGGACGAGGTCATCCGCAATCCGCAGGATGCCTATACAAAACGTCTGATCGAAAGCATTTTATAGAGAGGTATCTGACTCATGGAGAGAATCAAACATCGTGTGACGCATTACTGGTCCCACCGGGCGGAGGGCTTTGAAGCCCAGCGCCTGCGGGAATTTGAAAGCGAGAAAAAGGATCGGTGGCTTGCGGAATTTCGCAAATATCTGCCGCAGGGAAGACCGCTTCGCGTGTTGGACATCGGCACAGGCACCGGCTTCTTCGCCTGCCTGATGGCCGAGGAAGGGCACGAGGCGATCGGCATCGACCTGACCCCGGAGATGATCGACCATGCCGAGCACATGGCGGCTGTCCTCGGGCTGGATGCCCGGTTTCAGATCATGGACGCCGAGGAGACGGAGTTTGCTTCCGAGAGCTTCGACGTGCTGGTGACCCGGAACCTGACCTGGACGCTGCCCCACATCGCGCGGGCCTACCGGGAGTGGTACCGCATCCTCAAGCCGGGCGGGGTACTTATCAACTTCGACGCGGATTACTGCGCCGCCATCGACAATGACGAGGTCGAGCTGCCGGAAAACCATGCCCACAAGCTGGTGCCCGAATTTCTCACCCAGGAAAACGAAGAGATCACCATGGAGCTTTCCGCATACGAGGGGCCGCGCCCCCAGTGGGATGTACAGCTTCTGGTGAAAGCGGGCTTCGAGCGCGTACTTGTGGATGTGGGCGTCTATAAACGTATCTACAAAGAGATCGACGAATTTTACAATCCCACGCCGATCTTCACCATCGCAGCGTATAAATGATATAAGACACAAACAACAATTCCACCCAACGTGTCATCCTGAGCGTGCGCGAAGGATCTTTTCCCAGTGCATGTGGGGACAAAAGATTCTTCGCTTTGCTCAGAATGACAGGAGTAGAACGCTTTATGTGTTTTATATAAAAAGCGACTTCCCTGTGAGCCGTCGGAAAGCAACAGGGAAGCCGCCCAAGGAAACTGACAGGCGGCGGAGAATCCGCCTCTGCCGCCTCCAGTATAACGGAAACCGCGGAAAGAGACAAGAATTTATTGGAGGAAAAACATGAAAAGTCTCAAAAGAATCCTTCCCTTCGCGCTGATCCTCTGCATGTTTGTGTGCCTGTTTTCCGGCACCGCCTCGGCAGAAGGCAAGAAGATGGTCATCGGCGACACCACCTTCAACGCCGAAAACTGGGAAGAGACCATCGACCCGCACCGCACCTACAACGGCTGGCCCTGCATCCGCTACGGCGTAGGCGAGACCCTGATTCACTACACCGACACCATGGAGCTGGAGCCCTGGCTCGCCACCGAGTGGAAAAATGACGGCAACAACACCTGGACCATCACCCTGCGCGACGGCATCAAGTTCTCTTCCGGCCGCGACATGGACGCCGAGGCCGTCAAGCAGTGCTTTGAGCATCTGCTTGCAAACCATGACCGCGCCCCCGGCGACACCAAGATCGTTGACATCCAGGCTGACGGTCAGCGGCTCACCATCACCACCTCCGAGCCGAACCCCGCCCTCATGAACTATCTGGGCGACCCCTACGCCTGCATCATCGATGTGGACGCCTCTGACTTCGAGACCGGCATCTCCGTCGGCACCGGCCCCTACAAGGCAGTCGACATGCTGATGGACGACCACATCACCCTGGTTCCCAACGAGTACTACTGGGACGGCACCCCCAAACTGGACGAGCTGACCATCCGCACCATCTCCGACCGCAACACTCTGGCGCTGGCCCTGGAGGGCGGCGAGGTTGACGCGGCCTACGGCGTGGCCTACGATGCCTACTCCAAGTTTGAAAATCCCAACTTCCAGTTCTCCAGCATCCAGACCTCCCGCGCCTTCTTCGGCTGCATGAACATGCAGAGCGCCGTCATCCAGGATCCCGCCGTGCGTAAGGCCATCGTCATGGGCATTGACCGCGAGGGCTTCGTCATCGCGCTGCTGGACGGCCACGGTGTCCCGGGCTACGGCCCCTTCCCCGAGGGCTTCAGCACCTTCGGCAGCGAGCACCTCAACACGCTGGGCTATGATCCCGACGGCGCGAAGGCCGTTCTGGAGGAAGCCGGCTGGGTCGACACCGACGGCGACGGCATCCGCGAGAAGGACGGCCAGAAGCTCACGATCCGCTGGCTGACCTATCCCAGCCGCGCAGAACTGCCTCTGCTGGCTGAGTCCGCCCAGGCCACGCTGAAGGACATCGGCATCGATGTGGACATCAACAACACCGCCAACCGCCGTGAGTTTCTGGCCACCATGGACTTTGACGTCTATGCCTCCGCCCTGGTGACCGCGCCTTCCGGCGATCCCCAGTACTTCTTCACAACTTCCTGCGTGCCCGGCATGAGCTACAACTTCGGCGCCTACGAGAACGAGCACGTGAACGATCTGCTCCATCAGCTCTCCACCGAGTTTGACACCGCCAAGCGCGCCGAGCTCGCCATCGAGCTGCAGCAGACCATCCTGGACGACAGCGGCTATGTCTTCTGCTCCTTCCTCGAAATGAGCATGATCTCCAAGGCCAATGTCTCCAACTGGAATGCCCACGCCTGCGACTACTACGAGGTCACTGTCGATCTCGATATCGGCTGAGCGGATCCTGTTCTAACCTCCATGCCCCTCCCATCCGGAGGGGCATGTTTGCTTGGAACACAGGGAAGGAAGAAAAACGGCAAAAACTGCAATAAGCCGCAAAAAACATCCCCCCGGGGGCTTGTACAGCAGTCTCAATTCTCATACAATAGAAACGGAGAGGGACTACGGCAGCAAAGGAGCGAACCATGGATATTGCAGAATACTTTGACTCGGTTGTAGCGCTTGTTTTCCTTTCAAGCCAAAGGAAAAGAGACGGGTGCTGTATATTTGCACAGCACCCGCCACATTCTCAGTATTCTCTTTCATCCAGCGGCCGATAGTCGGTCACATTTCGAAGATACGCCGCCATATCACCGTTGAGGATCAGGTCGGAATAGCCTACCGGGTCATGGGTGAGCAGATAGTCCAGCTCCGAGCGTTCGTACATGTTCCGGGCAACCTCGTCCTCGACGGCCATGCAGTCGATGTCGATCAACGTCCCGTCCGTGTACAGCAGCTCCACGGTCTGGGAATTCTCATGATACTTGCAGGAAATCAGTGTTCTCATCATCAATACCTCCAAATCATTTTGATTTCTTCTTTTTCAGGCCTCGCGGTTTGGAGTCGGGTCGGCAGGGCATACCGTTGGTGAAGAATTGTTTCCTATAGAAAACACAAAATCCGAACCCGTCTCCCATAGGGAAGATCTGGTTCGGATTTTGTTGGTTTGGTACGAGTGTTCATAACGGACTCACCTATGCGCAATAACCAACTCGGAGGTCCCCCGCGAGACCTCCGAGTTGGAAAGGAAAAACAACACCATCGGTCGACCGGACGCCGCCTTGCGGCGGCTGGTGACCTTATGGTGTTGTTTTGACGTGGTGCACCAGAAAAGGGGCTGTGAAGAAAAGGTGAGAAAGAACTCACCTGGACTTCACAGCCTCTTTTTTATGTCTGGAAGTAAGAGCAAAACAGGGAAAAGAGAATAGTCCTCCCTACCCCCGCAGAAAATGGTTTGTGGAAAACTCAGGCAACCGAGCGGAGGCGGTAGTGTTTATTGAAAAATTTGTACAGGTTGTGACCAATAGAAACCAAAAGGAGTTCCAACCTCACGGAATCC